>WNGG01000418.1_pt1 | contig 66284 bp, 59 predicted proteins | sample 5400661 | NCBI WGS metagenome assembly WNGG01 (sample SAMN13153372, study PRJNA577476) | soil metagenome | isolation source: 100 cm soil or saprolite under Garry oak tree replicate 1 | place: USA:California | collected 2016-06-15
CAGCCAGGAAATCGCCGACAACGACCCCCGCTGGAACCGCTAGGCAGCCAAGACAAGTGTGGGCACGGCCCGCTTAACCTGTGGACGGCACCCGCCTCACCCGGCATCCACGCAGGTCAGCCCCAAACGTGAAGACCTCACTCGCCCGGAGTTGCGAGTGTCAGCCCTCCTGCCTGCGGAAACGCAGGAAGAGAGGGAACACTGAAAGCGGAAGGTCGGCAGTTCGATCCTGTCCCTGACCACCTCTCCGGAGCTGGCGGCGTTAGCCCTTCTGCCTGCGGAAACGCATGAAGAAGGATGATATCGAAAATGTGCGCGAGCGTCCCCCGGCCTGTTGCGCCGGTATGTCAAAGCCGCAATCCGGACAGCGTGATCTCCCCGGAACTGCCCGACGAGCATGAAACTACCGCCGTCCCCAAGCGCCGCAGGCGTCGTCCCAGGCAGCTGGACGCGGGGCCGTTCGCGGCTGATGTCGCCTCCTTCCGGCTGCACCTGGCGGCGGAGAACAAGGCGGACGGGACGATCAGGATCTACACCGAGGCGCTGCTGTGGTTCGCCGCCGCCTACCTGCTCCGCGAGACGGATAAGACCAGGTGGGAGCAGGTGGACGCCCAAGACGTCCAGCGGTGGGTAGCGTGGCTGCTGGGCAGCTTCAGTGGGGCGTACGCGCGCCAGCAGTACCGGTCCCTGCGGCAGTTCTTCTGCTGGCTGGCCGCCGAGGACCAGGTCCCCGATCCGATGGCGGGGCTGCGCGCGCCTGCGGTGAGGGACAAGCCGGTGCCGTTTTTCACCAGCGTAGAACTTTCACGGCTGGAGAGGGCATGCCGGGGCAGCGCGTTCGCGCAGCGCCGGGACGCGGCGATCCTGGCGGTGTTCCGGGCCACGGGCATCCGGCTGGCCGAGCTGGCCGGGATCCGCTACGACCCCGGCGACCCTGACCGCAGCGACCTGGACCTGGACCGGCGGGAGATTCACGTCTGCGGGAAGGGCGGCAGGGACCGGATCGTCAGGATCGATCACGAGGCCGCGCGCAGGGTCGACCGGTACCTGCGGGTCCGTGCCAGGCACGAGCAGGCTCACCGGCTGGGGCTGTGGCTCGGGACCGGCGGCCGCGGGCCGCTGACGGCCAACGGGATCTACCAGATGGTCAAGCGGCGCGGCGAGCAGCCGGCGTGCCGGTGTACCCGCACCGGTTCCGGCACCACTTCAGCCATACATGGCTGGACCGCGGCGGTGCCGAGGGCGACCTGATGGAGCTGAACGGCTGGTCCTCCCCGCAGATGCTGCGCCGTTACGGCGCCAGCGCCCGCAGCGCCAGAGCCCGGCGCAGCTACGACCGCGTCATGGCCGACGCGCCCTGACCTGAGCCCCCCGGGCTGTCGCCTCAGGGACCGCTCCGCGAGCACCCCACCAGCGAAATATCCGCCGTTCGGCTGCGGCCCGGGGCTCGTAAGGCATGATTGTCAACGGCCAAGCAGAAGAATCAATCTGCAGCATGTGGGGCTCGTATCGGTTGACACGCTTGATCATGCCCGATAGGCGCCCAGATCGGGGCGCGGCCCGGTGCCATGCCTGCTCAGGCATGTCTGATCGGTCGTCTGTTAGTGAACCGCCCTACTGGCCCATTGCCTCGTGAGAACTTTCTCTAACGCTTTTCAAGGGCGCGCCAGGCACGCCGCGCGCTGGCCACGGAACATGCAAAAGCGCCGCGCACCGATAGCACTGTCCCGCATGCGGCGCACCGACTGTCCGTAGCTTGCAGGGCACCTTGCGGCTCCTGGCACGCTCCCGGCCGCCGGGCCTGCCGCTCTTAGGCCCTGCCGGACCACGACGGCGCCCGGCTCGCGTTGGACCCGCGTTGACCGCTAGACGGATGCGGCGCCGCAGGCCCAGTGCTGGTGCGCGGCGTTGCCAGAGGAGCCATCCCTCCGGTGCCTTGATCCTGAAGCCTTGCAAGTTCGCCGTCAAGCCCGTCTGTGACCGCAGGACAACCGCGAACGGTAGAACTGCGCGGCACGCGTACACGCGAAGACGGCCTTGACCGCGCCCTTGACAAGGAGTCAGGGGGCACCAGTCGGAAGGATGGCCAGGACCGAGGTTCGGCCGCAGCGCACTGGTCAAGTTGACGTCGGGACGCCATCACACGGTGATGTGTCAGCCAGTCGCAATCTTTCAACACGCGACGCGGAAGGGCCTGTAATCTTCCTCTGTGGGAACCCAGGATGACCGATCGTGGATCGTGACTCAAAGCCAGGCGAGTCATTTTCGTCGGCATCGGCGGTGCACTCTTCGGTTTTCTGATCGCCTATTTGTCTTTGGCAAGCCGTGGCATCTGCCACCTGCCCGGAGCGATATCCCACTTGGCTTGTAGTTGTAGTCGCAGCCGTCGGCGGTTGGATCGCGCTGTCCCAGCTACGCTAGCGGCAAGCCGTCATTGAGGAGGACATTGCGCGGAGCCGTCCCGTAACATGCTATTCCCACGTTAGTCTGACGGCTGCCGAAGATTAGCGGGAGACGTGGACACTCGTAGTTGAGACGCTTGTGCCTCTTTTATTTGTGGTCGCTGTATTTGGTTTCGGAGAAGCTCATCCATGAGCAGGTCACCAACAGTGAGCACATTCGAAACTCGTGACGACGGAGCCGCCTCCAGGATCCTCGCATATATTCCATTCCTTCGACGGCGTCGATGCCGAAAACCCAAACAAAGCGCGCCAACGGACAAAGCGGTCAAGATCACAAAGGATACGGCGAATACCCAAACAAGAGCCGCAAGGGGCGACTCGGCCGCAGCTGCGCTCACTTCTGCTCCGTAAGATCCAGTGCCGCTGCATACTCCTCGGCAAGGCGGCGGACCCCAGTTAGCAGGAGACCACCCCAAAACAAAAGTCCTGGAACAAGTGCCGCAGCGAAAAAAACCACAAACGCACTAGATACAATCTTCCCTTCGACCGCTGCTGCTATCAGCCCTGTAAGCACGGTGATGGCTGCACCGGCGGTGCCCTTAGCCAATGTCAGCAGGCGATCTCGCTCCCAGGTGTAAAGCTGAAGAACTGCTGCTGCTGGATCACGCGTATCTGCCGCGATGAGGACGGCGGCAAGCGAAACCGAAGGCATAAACAACGAGCGGAGCCTGATCCATACGGTATCGAGCAAGTCCCCGGTCCAGAAAGCTTCCACTACTGGAGAAGGCTTGATCGAAACCGCATGTGGTTCCCGAACCGGAGTAGTCTGCACGGGGGAGACATCGGCCACATTACTAACCTGCTCACTAATAAGTGACGATGCCCGCCTAGTCTCCAGTAGCTCAGAGAACTGCTGATATAGGTTGCCTGGATTGTTTGTAAAATCGCACGAGGTGAGGGCCGTCAAGTTCCCCATCGACTTAGGCAGCGACGTCAACTGGTTGCCGCCCAGATATAGGTTGGCAAGGGCAGTCAAGTTCCCCAACGATTCGGGCAGCTCGGTCAGTTTGTTATAACTCAAGTACAGCTGGGTGAGAGCTGTCAAATCTCCCAACCACTCGGGCACCGCCGTCAACAGGTTACGGCCTAGATTCAGCTCGGTGAGGGAAGTCAAGTTTTGCAGGACTTCGGGCACCGCAGTGAACAAATTATTGAGCAAATAGAGCTTGGTAAGGGAAGTCAGGTCCCCGAGCCAGTTAGGCAAATCCGTCAGCTGATTGTCGCTGAGACTCAACTCGGTGAGCGCGGTCAGGTCCCGTACCCAGCTGGGCACCGATTTCAGTTGTTGGCCCGAAAGAAACACCATCCTGCCATCATCCGACACACATGAGCGGAACTTCTCAGGTATCTGTGATGGGTACTTCGACACAACCCCTCCCTTGCGTATCGCTAAACCAGCATTCGGCTGCAGGCCAAGCAAACACCAAAATCCGTGCCCGCTGGCATGACTCCTACGGTAATAGGAGACGACCCAGCAACCAGTTGATACCCGGAAGCTGACTGGGGACGCCTAACACGGGGCGCAGTGCTGAAGGCCCAGCTGGTGCCAGCGTTGCAAGAGGGACCATCCCCCGGTGCCCTCGATCCTGAAGCTTTGCAAGTTCGCCGTCAAGCCCGTCTGTGACCGTAGGACGACCGCGGACGGCAAAGATGCGCGGCACGCGTACACGCGAGACGGGCTTGACGGCGCTCTTGGCAAGGAGACAGGGGGCAGCGGTCGGAGGGATGGCCAGGACCGAACGCCGCCGCGCCTGTAGCTGCCTGGTGTAGCAACCATCCTGGTCGATCCCGATCGGCAGCGGGTCAGCAGACCGATAAACCCCACGTCAAGCACTATGCCGGGCGCATTGCCCTGGACTTCTAAGCAGCGGGTCCTGCTCGCTCTTGTCCGCCGTGACGTGGGCGGCGGAGACGGGTCGTGGCGACGCGTTGGGCGTTGGTGCCATGGATGATGACGGGCGCGGCGACGGGCCGTCAGATTGGCTCTGAGTACGTGATCATGCCCAATACGTGCCCAGGTCAGCCCACCGCGCGGTGTCTTGCCTGCTGAGGGCAAGGTAGTTCTGTTCCCTGAAAAGCGAACGCCTATGCGGCTAGGCCGGTCAAGGTGGCTCTGGAGATCTTTACCAGTCCAGCAGGCCTGACGGCGAGGGCCAGGCCAGAGGCCAGGCATCGACACCGGATCTCCCCTGCGTGATGGCCACGTTTCGATAGATAGCAGGGGGCGCCTCCGGAGTCGTGAGCGCAGAGGTCCACAGGCCGCGTCGATAGATGACTAGAAGGATCAGCATACGGCGACACGATGTCCGAGTTTGGGAGCAGTATGGGAGCGGCGATGCTCGGGGCGGCCTCAGACGCGGTGATCGTGTCCTTGCGTAGGCCGCTGGCCTCGGTGAACGCTCTTACATGGCCGGTTCGACTGACTGTGCGTTCAGTTCGCATCGAGGTGATCAGAGGTTCGATAGCTCACCGCGTCCGCCCCGTGGTGAGCGTCCACGCGCTGAGAGCAGATCTGGCGGCGAGTACGTGACGAAACCGAGCTACTGCCTGACCTGAAAGCAAGATGTCACAGAGCCAGACTCGCTCGGTGAGGTGCTCCCGGTCGAAGAGCTCGGGCACCTGAGAAGCAGCGACAGCACCTGGGCGTGAACGTCGGGGTCGTCTCTGCTGATTGCCTCGAATTCAAGATCCGGCGGGCCCAGGCGCGCCCATTCCAGGTCAAGCAGCGCGACCAGGCGGCCCTGGTGCCACAGCACATTGGCGAGGTGGGCATCGCCGCGGACAACTGTCCCGGGTGACACAATCCCGCCATGCTCATCGCCTGGATCGAGGAGAACATCAGTCCCGGGCCAGAACAGCAGTACCCCGGCGAATGCCCTGGCTGCACGCTCAACCGGGTAGAAAATGACAAGAATTAAGAATTTCCGAGTTGCGTTTCCGCAGATCAGAACCCGATCTGAGCGGCACCAGGAGGATCCCGGGCGAACCCCGGCCTTGTCTTCGGCCGTCCCGTGCATAAGGCTAGGAGACTTGTTGGCACAGCGGGACTGAGAAAGATCGGAAACGGCGCCGCCGGAAATATCTCCCGGCACAGTCAGCCAGCTGCATTCACTCAGCAAACCGCGTGCAGATGACGCCCGGACCCCGCGTCAGGAGGTGCCGCCCCGCCGGAGGCGGCGAACAGCCATGAACACATCACATACTCCCGTGCCGGGCCACCGGCCGGCCCGGCAGCGGGCCTATAGCGGGCAGGCCCGTTCCTATGATCGTGATACCGGCGTATTCCAGCCCTACCGGCGGCAGCTGGTGGAGGCGCTCCCGCTGGACCGGGGGCAGGTGGTCCTGGACGTGGGATGCGGGACCGGGCTGTGCTGCGGCCTGCTGCGGGACAAGGTGGGCCCGCGGGGAGGCGTGGTCGGCATCGAGGAATCGCCGCAGATGGCGGCGGCGGCCTGTGAGCGCATCGCGCGCGAAGCCTGGCGTAACGTCACGGTGGTGCAGTCGCCGGCCGAGGATGCCCGGATCACCGTGGCCGCCGACGCCGCCTTGTTCTGCGCGGTGCACGACATCTTGCAGTCCCCCGGCGCGCTGCGCAATGTCCTGGCCAGGCTCCGCCCGGGGGCATGGGTGGCCGCCGGCGGCGGCAAATGGGCCGCGCCGGCGCTGTGGGGGATGAACCTTCTTATCAGCATGCTGCACGCTCCGTACGTGGGCAGCTTCAGCGGATTCTCCCGGCCCTGGCGTCACCTGGAGCAGCTGGTCGAGGACGTCCAGGTCCGGGAGATGGGCTTCGGCAGCGGGTACATCATGACCGGCCGCGTGCCTGGCCCGGCCCGGCCGGTCCCGGTAACCCGGACGCAGGGCCGGCAGGTTCCCCGGCCCGCTGGCCACCGGCGGCCTGATCCACGCGCCCGGCCACCTGCCCGCCCGGCATCGCGGGCACCGTGGCCAGCACCGTGACCCGCCGCGGCCGGTAAACAAGCTATCCGCCGCAGGGCCTGCCGCTGCTTATCCGCCCGTGGTCACGGGCCCGGATCTGGCCCGGCGCCGGGGCAAATACGCTCACCTGACCTAAGCTCAACCGAGCCGAGGTGTCTGTTTGGGGGCAAGTGGGTGACCGGTCAGGCCGGTGGTTGCCATGGCCTGATCCACCCCGTCGGCCGGGTGAAGATCGGGCCGTTTTGGCCCTTGGTACCAGAGTTCTACCAGCATCCCGACCAGGCCGGCGTAATCCTGCGCGGCACTGGTAAGGGCTAGGCCGCGCTGAGTCGCTGGTCAGCTGGGCCGGGGCCGGCCTGCACCGCCCGGCATGCCTCGAGCAGCGTCCGGGCGAACACCTGCGGCGCGGTGATGCACACCGCGTGATCGGCGTCCACCTGGTGGAGCGCTGCGCCCGGGATCGCCCGGGCCAGCTGCAGCTGGCGGCTGGCCGGCACGATGCGGTCCCGGGTGGTGACGACCACCGCGGCGGGGACATCGACCTGGCCGATCCAGCGGTCCGAGCTGAACTCGCAGACGGCGCAGATGGCCGAGACGGCGCTGGCCAGCGTTGTCCGGCGCAGCTGGGCGCGGGTCCACCTGGCCGTGGCCGGGTCGTCGATGGGACCCAGCAGAGCCGATCCCAGGACCTCGGCGCTGACCAGCTGCAGAACCGGGTTCCACCGCAGGCCGGCGGCCGCCGCCGGCAGCGCGAAGGCGGCCAGCTTCTGAGCCGGGGACCCCACGTTGCCCGCGGTGGAGCACAACACCAGACCCGACAGCAGCGAGGCGTGCCGCCGGTACACCAGCTGGGCGATCACGCCGCCCATGGAATAACCCACGGCGGTGAACTTGCCGGTACCCAGGACCGCTGCCAGCGCGGCGACATCGTCGGCGCAATCCTCGAGCCGGAACCGCGACCCGGCCCTGATCCCGTCGCCATGGCCGCGCAGGTCGGCGGCGACGACACGGAAATGAGCCGCGAGCGGCGCGAAGACCTTCCCCCAGTTCAGCTCGGCCGTGCACGCCACCCCGTGGATGAGCATGAGTGTCTCAGCGCCCGGCGGACCGGCACACTCCCACACCCGGGTGACTCCACGGCCGGGCAGCTCTACCAGGCGTGTAATCGGGGCCGCTTCCTCTCGAAGCACCTGCTGCACTGCTCTCACTCTCCTGCGATGCCAGTCAGCGAGAGCCAGGGTCCGGAGCTCGGCTAACGATCAACCACCAAGGTGGAACATGCATACTGGACTTTTGCGGAACTCCTCCAGGGACCAAAGGCCCGGACCTTAGGCCCGAGGAGTTCGCCATGTGCCGCCGAGACCCTCTCGGGTCGTCACGATCGTGACAGTTGCCAGCGGCGTCGACCCGGCGGCGACCCGATGCCGCGGACGTTCACAGCCAGGCACATCGCCACGCAAGTACCCGCAGCCGCGGTAACGGCGAGCCGGCGCCCTGCGGATCCTCACCGGGGGCTGGCCGTTGGCTATGGCCGCTGTCGGCGGCAACCGCTTCCGGGACCGGCGCGTTCCGGGCCGCTGATGACAGTTCGTGGCGGGCCTGCTGCCCGGCCTGGCTCGCTGACCGCGCCCTGGCCGGTGGCTGTGCCGGGGCCTGGGCTCAACCGCCGGTTGCCGCTTCGGTCCTCGGTGGCGGGGCGGGCGGCTGGTCATGCAGGCAGGCTAGGGGCACCGGTGAGTGGCGGGCCAGCCTGACGGCGTCCGGACCGGCCAGGCGGTGCAAGGCATGCGGCGAACTCCCGGCCACGATCACCATGCCGTCGCTGGCGCGGGCATCACGGATGCCTGCGGCCACCGCAATCAGCGCCTCCGCGATCATGCCCTGGCGCCGCTCGAACTAGCCACCGGCGGCGCCGCCGCAATCGCCATGCCCGTCCTGGCCGCCCGGCACCTGGCCAGCCAGGCCGGCGGCGCGCAGCTGGCCGCGATTATCGTCAGCGGCGCGGTCGCCACAGCGCTGTTCGCCGCGCTCGGCACCGGCATCGGCACCGTCATCCGTAACCAGGTCGGCTCGATTCCACCGTCCTCGGCCTGCTGTACCTGGCCGGGCCGCTGCCCGGGTTCATCCCCAGCATCGGCAACACCGTGCAGAAATTCGGCCTCGGCGGCCTGTCCAGTGGCGCGAGCGGCACTGCCGGCTTCCCCGCCAGCACCCACCTCCTCGGCCAGGTCCCCGCTGTCCTGACCCTTGCCGCCTGCGCGCTCGCCGTCCTGCTCCCCGGCGCGATCGTGCTGCGGCGACGCGACATCACCACCTGACCCGCCCAGACCGCACCAAGCCGCCGGCCCGCCTTACCCGCATTACAGCAAGTACCAGTCAGCAGCCCGGGACATGGCCAGGGGCATCGCCACCCGCGCTCCGCCGGCCGCCACACGATGCGGCTCACCGGCCGCGACCCGGACACAGCGGCCGCCCTGAACCAGATGTCCGCACGCCACGTGATCCACAGCAGATCTCAGGATTCCGACCATGCCGACTGGACCCAGGAGCCAGAGAACGAGATGATCTGCGTGCCGTCACCCGCGCATCCAACGCATCTGCAAGCCGCGCGGAATCGGCTGTCAGCCCGGTTCGTGAGGCCACAGTCCTGCTAGCTGTGCCGGGCTGATGTTGCCACCGCTGCAGATGATCGCCACCTTCCGGCCCGCGAACCGATCGGGTGTGCCCAGCACCGCCGCCAGGGCGGCCGCGCCGGCTGGCTCGACGAGGTTGCGCGTCTTCTCGATCATCAGCCGCGTCGCCGCCTTCAGCGCATCCTCAGAGACCAGCACGAAGTCATCCAGCAGATCCCGCATGATCTGCTGCGGCAGCTCGAACGCGGTCCTGGTGGCCAGTCCTTCCGCGAACGTGCTGGTGGTGTCCTCGACCAGAGTGCCCGCCTGCCAGGAGCGGTACGCGGCCGGGGCAGCCTCGGACTGCACGCCGATCACCTCGACCGAGGCGCGCACGGCCTTAGCCACCACGCAGGCCCCCGCTGCCCCGCTGCCGCCGCCGACCGGGACCACGATCACCTCGGTATCTGGCGCGGCCTGGAGGATCTCCACGGTGCAGGTGGCGACGCCCGCGATGAGCGACGGCTCGTTCCCGGAGTGGATGTATCGGTATCCGTCCTCGGTGGCCTGCTTCTCGCAGTGCTCGCGGGCCTCGTCGAAGTCGCGGCCGTAGAAGACCACCTCGGCGCCGAGGGCCCGCATCGACTCGACCTTCACCGGGTTGGCCTGCTCGGGCATGCAGATCACCGCCCGCACGCCGAACAAGTCCGCGGGCTCCGGTCATGGCATCCAGCGCGGTACAGCGGCGTCGGCTGGAGGTGGGGCACGATGCGCTGACGCGCAGCCAGGACGTCAGCAAGGTCTGGCACCCGGGAAGCGGCCATGTACGTGTCTGCCACGGCGCATCCGGAGCGATCAGGCACCGGGTCGGCCAGACAGCGCCGGCACTCCATCCCATGCCGGGCCATCACCCCAGGCGATCACGAACGGTCACCGGCGCCGGGCTCACGCAGGCGCCCACTGCCGCCGTTCTGACGTTGATGCTGTTTGCTAGCGCGGGTTGGCTACGGGACGCAGTGCTGGTTGATCTGTGCGCTGCTTACCGGTGCATGCTGGCCAGGATGGCCAGCATGACAGGGAGTGGGCTCGCCGCCCTCGGCGGGGCGTTCGGGTGCCAGGCCTGGCGGCCGTCCAGTTAGCGGGGCGATTACGCATGGTCACGATGAATTCGGCGCGACCCACGGCATCACCCGGTCGCCATAGCGATGAGATCGGTCCGCTCGGCTCGTCTGACTTACTGCCGGGGCCAGAGAGGAGCACGTCAGCATGGCCGGACAGCTTTCCCTGCTGACAGTTACTGATCCGTGCCGCCGGGATGCTGATGCGCCGGGTACGGGATATCGTCCGATGTATATCTCGCATCAGGACGTCATCAGGCCCGTGAGGGAGGTATTGACGCGGGTGGGCTTGGAGATCGAGAGCCGGCCGTCCGATTCGCCGTACATCGAGCGGGTGTGGCGCAGCAGGAGCTCTGAAGTCAACCGGATGACATCGATTGCGGCAGCGCATTGGGATCTGGTCTTCTGGCAGCACCGCGGGCAGGTAAGCGTGGCTGTTCAAGGGCCGGAATCGAAGGCAAGCCCGGCTCCCGTCCCGGAAGATGCCACGTTCTTCGGGATCATCTTCTCACTTGGCACTTCGTTGTCACATCTTCCGGTCAGCCGGCTTGTCGATGGCTCTGCCGAGATTCCCGGTGCGACGCGCCGGTCGTTCTGGCTGAATGGTTTCGCCTGGCGCGTGCCCGACTATGACAATGCCGAAGATTTCGTATGGCGGATGGTGCGTCGGGGTGTCTTGGTCTGCGACCCGGTCGTCACCGCTGCGCTTCGTGGCGCGCCTGCGGACGTGTCCGAGCGCACCGTCCAGCGGCGCTTCGTAATGGCAACCGGGCTCACGCGCGGTGCTATCAGGCAGATTGGCCGTGCCAGGCAGGCGGCGGTTCTGATCCAGGAGGGCCTGCCAGTTCACGAGGTGGTCTACCGGCTTGGATACTTCGACCAACCGCACCTGGCCCGGTCGCTGACCCGTTACATCGGGCGGACCGTCACGCAGTTGCGCGATCGGGATCCGTCGGAGCCGCTGTCGCTTCTGTACAAGACCTGAGTGCTCCTTCCCGTCTACCCTCTCAGTCACAGCGAACGGGCCATAGCCTGACCAGGCGCCACCCTGGAATATCGCGTCACCGGGTACTCCACCACCCGTCCATAAGGGTATTCCGATCGGCATGGAGGAATTCAGCACATGCGTAAGGTAACCGCGGGGCTTTTCAGCTCGATCGACGGTGTGGTCGAGGCCCCCAACGAGTGGCAGCCCGCGTTCGATGAGGAGATGGGCGCGGTGTTGTCGCGCATGCTCCAAGAGCAGGACGCCGTGCTGCTCGGCCGGGTGACGTTCACCGAGTGGGCCGGGTACTGGCCGACTTCGACCGACGAGCCGTTCGCGAGCTACATAAACAGCACCCAGAAGTACGTCGCTTCGACCACTCTCGGGTCCGCCGGCCAGTGGCCGAACAGCACGCTGATCAAGGGCTCGGTGGCCGACTTCCTTGCGGAGCTGCGTCAGCAAGACGGCGGGACAATCGGGACTGCCGGCAGCCCGTCGCTGGTCCGATCGCTGATCGAGCAGGGGCTGCTCGACGAGCTCACCCTGATGATCAGCCCGGTCGTCGCTGGCGGCGGCCGCAAGCGACTGTTTGCCGACGATGCCGCGCTCACCAGGTTCGAACTGGCCCATGCCCAGCCGACCAGCAGCGGCGCACTGATCGCGACCTACCGGCCAGCACGGTAGCCCGCCAAGACCGCATCCGCTGAGCCGGCGGCCACCGAAGGAGACAACGGACCCGCTACAGCGACGGTCGCGACCGCGGCATCGCCCGGTCTGCGACATGCCGACCGGCGCCTGCCGTGGCTGGCTGCAGGCGGCATCGGCTGGCCGGACCCGCAAGATCGGTTGAGCCGTTCATGTCTCAGGCCATCCATCGCCGTAGCAGCCTGGCAACCTGACCTCCCGGGCCAAAGACAGCCGGCCGCTCGCCGGGCCCGGCTGCCCCCGGTCAGGGACGTCATGGACTTGATCACCAGGCGCAACTGCCGACGGTGATCGCGAACCGCCGATATGGCGCCGGGCTCAGCAGGTTGGCATGGCGGTCGGGGCAGCGCGAGAATGTGTCATCTGTGCTTGCTGAGCCGGACGCCGCGATGGATTACCTGATCAGCCCGCTGACCGCCGAGTGCTGGCCCGCGCTGGAAGACCTGTTCGGCCGAGCGGGCGCCCCGAACGGGTGCTGGTGCATGTACTGGCGCATCGGCCCGCGCTACCATGACCGGCCGCGTGCAGATAACAAGCGTGACCTGCGCCGGCTCGCCGCGTCCGGGCGGCCGCCGGGCCTGCTGGCCCTTGACGGCGAGCTGGCCGTCGGCTGGTGCGAGCTGGCCCCGCGCGCCGGGCTGGCCTGGCTGACGCCGGCCCGGTTCCCGACGCTGGCCGATGACCTGCCGGCGTGGTCGATCCCGTGCTTCTTCGTGCGCCGTGCCTACCGCCGCCGCGGTGTGATGGCAGCCTTGATCCAGGCCGCCGTCGGCGTGGCCGCCGCGGCTGGCGCGGCCGCGCTGGAGGCCTATCCAGTGGACACCACCGTGCCTGGTCATGCTGGCAACCTGTTTCCCGGGGTCGCGTCGGCGTTCGCCCGGCACGGCGTCCAGGTCATCGCCCGGCGCAAGCCTGACCGTCCGGTGATGCGACGCCAGCTCAGTCGGCCCGTATGACGGGCGGCCGCCGTCCCGGCGCCGGGTGTTCCGGTCAGCGCATGCCGCGTCAGCGCCTTACCCGGCGTGACAGGCTTCCGAACGCGCCGGGGCGCGCATCACCGGCCTCGGTCTGTGCGCGGCCGGGGGCCGGTTGCGATCCGGCTGGCGGAGCCGCTCGGGAATCTCGATCTGGCCCCTGCCCCCCGGGGGCCCGGACGCCTAGGCGATACCGGGCACCCGCCTGGGTCCGCAGCAGGCTGACCTGGGGACCGGGATCCGGCATGCCGCTAGCCTTCCCTTCGCATGCGTGGTTACCGGGCGGTCCCGGCGCCGCTGATCTGAGATGGGGTCTACGCTGCGGAACATGGATCGGCACGAACGCCGCGAGAAGCGGTCCGGTCCGGCGGCGCAGGCCGCCGAGTGGGACGCGAGGTACAGCGAACGCGACGGTGCGAGGTGGAGCGGGCGCCCGAACGGGCGGCTCCTCGCCGAGGTCGCCAGCCTCCCGCCGGGCCGGGCACTCGACGTCGGCTGCGGCGAGGGCGCCGACGCGATCTGGCTGGCCCGCAGGGGCTGGACGGTCACCGCAATCGACATCTCCGAGGTAGCAGTGATCCGGGCGCGGGAGGCAGCCGAACTGGCCGGCGCCGTCGTCGAGTGGGTCTGCGGGGATGCCCTGCGGACACCGTTCCCGGCCGGGTCGTTCGACCTGGTGTCGATGCAGTACCCGGCGCTGCCCAAAGCCGCCGGCCAGGCCGCCGTGCGGCCGCTGCTCGGCACCGTGCGCCCTGGCGGGCTGCTCCTGGCCGTCTACCACGATCTCAGCGATGAGCACCGCGAGCACATGAAGTCGCAGGGCACCGACCCGGCGGACTATCTCGATGCGGACGACCTCGGCCGGCTGCTGGGCAGCGAATTCACGATCGAGTTGCACGCGGTCGGGCCGCGCATCGACCCGCCGCCCGATAACCCGCACATCGCCGACATCGTCCTGCGCGCCCGGCGTCGCTGAAGCACGGCCCGGACTAGCCTTCGCGCCTGGCGAGGTCCGGCTGAACGGGTCGCTCTGCTACGGACCCGCCTTCAGCTTGTCACCAAGCGCGACAGGCCGGGGGCTTATGCGGGCTTCATGCCGGCCCAGAGCCGTTAGGGATGGATGGCGCCACGGCGGCCGTGGTTGCTGCTGCCGGGCCGGAAGGTTGATCTGGCGCGGTCACGGCTGGGTTGCTGCGGTCAGCCGTACCGGGCATTCCGTGCCCTGAGGTGATGCCGGCGCTGCCCAGCTGCGGAGCCTGGCCAGGCTAGGCGCCGGCGGAGCGGAACGCGGGTGCGAGCTTGAGCGGTATCTCGCCCCAGCGCCTTGCCAGTGCTGCCCGGAGCCGCCCGGCGAACTCGGCAAGCACGGGGTGGGCTGCGTTGTCGTGCGCATTGCCGAGCCGGTGCAAGATCACCGCCCGGCGGGTCGGCAGGCCCGCGACCGCTTCATGCAGCGGGGGATCTTCTGCAAGAGCCCTCGGCAGGAACCATGATGCCGACACCAGCGCCCAGCCGGCTGCGGCAAGCGCGAGGTCACGCTCGAAGGCGGGCGTGCCCGCATACGGCATGCGGCCCGCCATCACCGCCCGGTACCGCGCCAGGGCCTGGCGCGTCACCGCGGGCGGCAGCCCGAAGGAGCACCAGCACGATGGCCAGGGCACCGTCAGGTACGCCACGTCCCAGGCGATATGCCGCCACTCGGCTTCCTCGAAGTCGACCAGGAGGTACCCGCCGCCCGCGCGCACGTTGTTGTCCGGGCAGGCGTCCGCCAGGGTCAGCGCCGCCGGCCCGGCCGCGCTGAGCTGGCCGTTCAGATCTGCGAGCGCGGCCAGCGCGCCGTCTGGCACCGTCACCCCGAGCTGGCCGCACAACGACGCCAGCGCCGCGGCCGCGCCCGTCACGATCCCTGGCATCGCCGATTCGGGAACCGTCCCGCCAGAGCGGGCAGCGAGTTCCGCGCCGAATGCACCCCGCACGCCCTGGGTGCTCAGGTGAAGCTGCGCAAGAGCCTCCGCGAAACGCCTGACAGCCGCCGCGGCCGCTGCCGTGTCATCAGCCAGCAGTGCATCAGCGACGCTTGGCCCGGTCCCGGCATCGGCCATGACCACGACGGGCGGATCTACCCCGGCAGCGACCAGGCCAGGCACCGGAGCCTCGGCTGGCGCGACCGCTAGCGCGCTGCTCTCCCGGACCCACGCCTCGCCAGCATCCGGGAACAGCTTCACGATCAGCGTCCCCGGCCCTGGCCAGCCAGTCCCGCTAACGCGTACCCGCAGCACTTCCGAGCGTTCGGTCCGGCGCAATCGCTCAGCCGGCTCGACCCGCACACCAAGGAGCAACGCTGCGACCGCAGCCAGGGCATCCGTCATGACCCGCCTCGCCCTCGTGAGGATCTGCCCGCTCGCGACCACCAATGCCACCCATCCGGGCCGGCAAGCCTGCCGCCCCGCGAACCGCGCCCGGCCAGCCCGGCACCAGACCGGCCCGATGCCGGCCTGCTGCACCAGCCGGTAATCGCAACAGCCTGGGCCCAGAACCGACGGCCTGCGCCAGGATACAGCGCAGGTCACCCCCTCACCCCCGCCCGGAATCGGCGATCACTCACTGACGTGGGACGGTCCGCGTCGCGTTGCGTAATCAGCCCTCGTCTGGAGTAGCGCGCACACTGCCGCCGTTCGGCGCGGCCAAGGCCGCTTCGGCGCTCATCAGCTGAGGCGCGCAGATCGAGTCGATCTGGCGCCATCGAATTACTGCGAGTCCCCGGGAGGGACATAGCCGCATGCCGGGCGCGCGCTTCGGCGCGGGACGGCAGACCGGAAGGGATGATGCTGGCATGGCGGATACCCCAGACGCCGGGCGGGATGTCCTGCTGACGCTGCTCCTGGGCGCCGTCAGCATCGCGGCCTACCTGATCTACCCGGTCCTGAACCACGGCCCGGCCAAGATCGTCCTGCGGACATTGCTGGACCGCGCGATCCCGCTCGTCCCGGTCATGGTCATCCCGTACCTGTCGCTGACCCCGCTGATCATCCTCGCCGCCGCCGTGTCCGCTATCGCCGACCTCCGCCGGGTGCAGGCACTGGCCCTGGCCGTGACCCTGGCGCTGCTGGCCAGTTACCTGGTCTACGCGCTGGCGCAGTCCTACGTCATCCGGCCCTCCCCGCCCGGCCGGGACTGGCTGACCGCGGCGGTCCGCCACGTGTACTCCCTCGACAGGCCCTACAACGACTTCCCCAGCCTGCATACCTCCCTGGCCACGATCGTCGCGGTCTTGTGGCTGAGGATTCACCCGCGCACCGGCACGGCCGTCGCGATCTGGTGCGCCCTGATCGTCGCCTCGACGGTCCTGATCCACCAGCACTACCTGGCCGATGTCGCCGGCGGCCTGGCCGTCGCATGGCTCGCAGTGACAGCCAGTGACCGCATCCTCGGCCGGCTCCACCACAACCGGCCCGACGGGCCACGCAGCACCGATGTCACCGAACGTGAGAATGGCTGCAGCTTAGTAGCGCGCAAAGCCGCCGATATGGCAGGAAATTCGATCGCAGTAGCGGCTGTTCATGCTGCTCCCGTAAAGAGTGTTCTGCGCATGCCCAATACGCGCCCAAGTTAGCTCCACTCTGCTGCATCGAACCAGGTCAGGTCGGGGCAGTACTGTTCACTGCTCGTGAACCATTCGCCTTGTCCCCCGCTGGCGTTGCCGAATTAAGCCGTTCTTAGATTAAGGCGGCTCCGCTGCGCTCCGCCGCTGGCCCGGCGCCAGCGTCGGCCTCTGCCTTGGGAGGCCCGGTCGACGCGCGCCGGGCCACGGAGGTCAGCAGGCCGCCGATCAGTCAGGCTCTCAGCACGCGCGACGCTGAAGCGCTTGCCATCCAGCCCGGCATCGCCGACCAGCTCGCAGGCCGAGCGCAGACGGCACCGCTGCCGTAGGTCACCGCCCCGGGGGCCGCTGGCTTGCCCGCTACGAGCGAGGCGGCCGCCACCCGCCCGCTAGTACTGTGACCGGGAAGGTTCACCGGGTTGTGGATCGGTCTTCCGGTCAGCGTGTGCCTTGGAGGAAGGCGATGAGAGCGGCTGTGAGTTCGGCGGGGGCATCCTCTTGGACGAGGTGGCCTGCGCTGGGGATCGGTTCCCATTTCGCGTCTGGGATCAGAGCGGCGAGCTCACGTCCTTTCGCCACGGGAATCCAGGTGTCGTTCTGGCCCCAGCAGACCAGCGTCGGGATGCTGATCTCGGCGTACCGGCCTTGGACCTCGTCGGTATAGCGCTGGTCGGCCTGGGCGATCTGGCGATAGAAGGCCGCCTGACCGAGGTCGCCGAGCCAGGGCTGGACGAGCCGGTCGAGGACCACGGGATGCAGGCCGGGGCTGCTAGCGGAACTGACGTACTCACGGACCAGGGCATGGTGCAGTGCGGGCGGCAGCTGTTCGAAGACCTGGGAGTGCTCGCCGACGAGCCGGAAGAACGGGGATCCCCACGGTGCCAGCGCGACCGGATCGACCAGGGCGAGTGCCCGGTAGCGGGCGCCGTGCAGCAGATGCGCCCGCAAGGAGACGGCACCGCCGAAGTCGTGGGCGACCACGAGCGGTTCTTGCAGACCCCAGTGGGCCAAGAGCTCGGTGAAGACCCGGCCCTGGGCGGCCAGGGACACATCCTGGCCTGCCGACTTCTCCGATACCCCGTAGCCGGGCATGTCCCAGACGAACACCTGGTAGTCGCGAGCGAGCGAGCGGGCGACGGCGCGCCAGACATACGAGGAGAAGGGGGTGCCGTGCAGAAGGATGACCGGCTGCTGGCCGGAGTGTCCCAGACGGTCCCAGCGGACGTCACCGGATGTACTGGCGAATGTCCCGGCCAGTTGCCACTCAGTCATGGGTGCCGTACCTCTAGGTTTTGCTCTGGGCCGGATGGATGATCACGACCGGATCGGTCTCGACGGTACTTGATCGTCGGCCCTGGTCGATGTCAGCCTGCTTGACCCACTCGCGCACCGCAGTCTCAGTCAGGTCGAGCAGGAACGTCGGCCCTGGTCGGACCTGCTACCGCACCACCGATCTTCCAAGTTGGTGATCCCGCTACCTCGCGTTGCCGCGCACTGCGGGGCGGCCGCCCCGGACCCCGCGTTTATGGGCTCGGCCGCCCCTCATTTTTGACCACCCTGCTGCCTGCGCGGCACGCGCCATCCCTGCGATGAAACCCGCACGGGGAGACCCCGCACCCCCATTTACCACTGATCGGGCAAGACGCTGGCTGATCACAGGAGTTCCGGGGAAGGTGCATTGGGGGTGCCCCGCCGCGCATAACCGAATTATCTGCGCAGCTAGATTTGACCTGCGTGTCGTGGATAAGGTGCCTGCCGCTGCCGTACCTCGGCTAGCTGTTGCCATCCAGTTTGTCGGTGGAGCTCGGTGCCAGGCTGCCTGCCATCGGCTCAGTACCGTGGCGATGACAGAGTCCGCCCATCGACTCAAAGCACCACCCCGTCGGCCTGGTCAGCCCGCAGCGTCCGCGTCGCCCGCAGCCCGTCGCTGTCGCGCTCGCCCGTGAGTCCCTGATCGCGCAGAGAGCTGGCCGGGCGCGGCAAGTCAGCGACACCGCAACCAGCCGCTGGCCGGACGTAACTCCGAGCCTGGCCGCGTCCTCAGGCCGGCCACAGGCTACCCGGACAGCCGGTTCTATGAGCACGCGGCCGGGCGTGCAGCGGCCCGGGCCTGGGATCTGATGGTGTCAGGCCGTCGGGTCGGCGAAGGCGCGGGTGACGGCGGCGGTCCGGCTGGAGACCTGCAGCAGGCGGTAGATGTTTTCCAGGTGGGTGCGCACGGTTCCCTCGGATATGCCCAGGCGGCGGGCGATCTGGGCGTTGGTGTGCCCGGCGGCGACCAGGTGCAGCAGTTCCCGCTGCCGGGCTGTGAGCTGGGGGGCTGGGTGGCGGCGGCGCTGGGCCTCGAGGTAGGCCTGGTGCAAGTGGGGGCGCAGCAAGGTGAGCAGGTCGCGGTGACGGTCGGAGAAATCCTGGCCGGGCCCGCGGACGAAGACCAGCCGCAGGGTCCGCCCGGGCCCGGCGGTCCACCCGGGGGTAGCGGGCAGGCACAGCATCAGCTCATGCTCGATCCCGTACGGCCGGCAGCAGTCTTGGTACATGCCGGTGCTGTGCCATTGCCTGGCCGAGTAGAAATCCGAGATCCTCACGAGGGTTCGCAGGTCGCCGGTGCGCTCAGGGTAGCTGCAGGGGCTGCTCCAGTAGTGTGCCCAGAACGACGAGACGTCGAACTCGCTGTCGTCGGCTTCGGCCGGCACGGTCTGCCCGAACCAGTCCACCAGCCGGCTGCTGTCGGTGCCCGAGAAGACCAGGAAATCGCAGCCGATCAGTTCTAGCAGGTCACTGAGCAGGGACAGTGCCAGCCCTTCGGCCGGGGGTTCGCCGCGGTCATCGCTGACGATCCCGGCCAGGGTGCGCAGGTCCCGTCCGCTGGCTGCTACCGGGCCTTTCATCACGCCGTCCCTTTCCCCACTCCAGGTTACTCCGGCTGCGGCCGCCCCGGGCATCCGCAGAACGTCGGATGGCCGAGACCACCCGTGCCCGGACACCCTGGCAGGTAAGCGGCGGCAGCCGGGAACGGAGCACGGGGAAATGGATGAGATCGGCCAGGACCCGAAGCTGGTCGTCCGCTTTCCCCGCGGGCGCTGGCTCGATGCCACGGTGGCGGTGGCCCTGATCGCCGCGGCCGCCCTCGCGGTGATGACCGGCCGGGGCAGCAGGCCTGCCGCCGCTCCCGAGGGCAGGCCCGGCACGGCGGCGGCCCCGGTGCTGCTGCCATCAACCGTGCGGACACGGATCCCGCTGCCGTTCGGTCAGCCCGGCGGCATGACCATACTCGGCTCCACGGCCTGGATCTCGGACTGGTCCGCCAGCCAGATCGCCGGCGTCGACCTGGCCGCCAGGCGGGTCACCAGGACACTGCAGGCCGGCGGCCAGCAAGATGAACCGATCAGCATGACATCGGGCGCCGGGTCGCTATGGGTCCTGGACTTCTCTGGCCCGCTGCTGCGCATCGACCCGGCCAGCGGCGCCATCACCAAGCGCTTCCCGGTCCGCAGGCTAGGCGCCGACATCGCCTACGGGGACGGCTTCATCTGGATGATCACCTACGATCCCTCCGACGGCGGCGGCCAGGAGTACCTGTCGAAGATCGACCCGTCCCGCGACGTGATCGTGAAAACAGCCCCGATCCCCGGCTCGGGACCGGCATGTGCCGCGTTCCCCGGGCCGCACGGCATCTGGATCGGCTGCGCCGGCGTCGATTACATCACCTTGATCAACCAGGACTCGCTCCAGCCGGTACGGACCCTGCTAGTCCACAGCGGCGGATATACCCCGCAGATCGTCCCCGGCCGCAACGCCACATGGGTGCTCACCCCGTCCGGGCTGGCGCGGGCGGACCCCGCCACCGGCAGGATCACCGCGATCATGCACGCCAGCTACGCCCCCAGCGCCCTGTCGGCTCCGGCCCTCATCATGGACTCGGTGGGCCGCCTGTGGATCACCGGCTCCCTGCTAACCGTCGTGATGCCAGGCACCCTGACCGCGTACCCGGTCGCGCGCACACCGGACCTGATCAGCGCGGCGGCGGACGGGCCGGCCATCTGGCTCGACACCGGATCCGCCCTAGCCAGGCTCCAGCTCGACACTCCCCATGCCACCGGTGCCCCTGCCAATCAGCGGCAGCTGCCAAGCGACGCCCGCCCGGGCCATCCGGCAGATCAAGGTCCGGCACCGCCGAAACACCAGCCACGTCGCACGACAAGAGCGTGACATGACGAGATTCATGGACCTTCACGAGGATCTGAAACGGCCCGCCTCTGGTAGTCAGTGCCGGGGATGTCGATGGCCTTCGTGGACGACCGCACGAGTGAACGCGGATGCGGCGTCGACAAGGACTGCAATCGCCGCACCACCCACGGCCAGCAACACAGCCAAAAGCACCACCGCGACCAGACCGAGAAGTATGGCAGGCCAGTAACCTCCAGATCCAATGCGTCATCTGGCTGATGGCGCAACGGCAGAACTGGAACATCCGCGCAAGGTGTGGTGGCATGCGGACCAAGTGATAGCCGCAAATATTCGGCGTCAGGTCCGGCGGTGCGGTGATTACGCCTGGTAACCGTCGTGACATGTCAAGCCGCTAGATGAGTGATTCCAGGGGGATGGCCTGCATGAAGAAGCGAGGGTCTCCATGATCGAGTTGTGGAAAACGACATCGAGACCCTCGCTACTGCAATGTACGTCAAGATCGATGACATGCTCCGGGACTGGCCGGACCTGGACCTTGCCCCGGTCCGCCCGGCGACCGGCACTCCGCTCACGCTCAGCGATGCGGAGCTGCTGACGATGGCGGTGATGTCCGCCCTGCTGGGGTTCACCTCGGAGCGGCGGTGGCTGCGGTACGCGGATAAGGAACTGGCGGGCATGTTCCCGCGGACGATCGGCCAGTCCGGGTGGAACAAGCGGGTGCGGAAGGCGTTCTTCCTGTTCACCCGGGTGATCCGGATGCTGGCCATGGACACGTCGCTGTGGAGCGACGACGTCTGGGTCGTGGATTCCACCCCGGTGCAGTGCGGCTGTTCCCGGGAGACAGTCAAGCGCAGCGACGCGGCGGGGTGGGCGGAGTACGGCTATTGCGCCAGTCACTCCCGGTACTTCTGGGGTTTGCGGCTGCACCTGGTCTGCACCCTGACCGGGCTGCCGGTCATGTTCGCCCTGGCGGGCGCGAAGGCAGACGAGCGCGAGACCCTGCTGGGCATGCTCGGGGCCGCCCGCGACGTCACGGCAGCTCATCCCGGGCAGGTGATCATCGGGGACAAGAACTACTTCGGCCGCGCCTTCGAGGCGGAACTCACTGAGCGTGAGCTGACGCTGCTGCGGCCGGTCCGCAAGGGCGAGGCCAGGCGCGCCGGGCAGAACCTGTTCAAGCCGCTGCGCCAGGTCATAGAGTCGGTCAACTGGACCTTCAAGGGACAGCTTGACCTGGAACGACACGGCGGCAAGACGCCCGAGGGCATCATCGCCCGCGTCCTGGCCCGGGTCCTCGCGCTGACCGCAGCGATCTGGCACAACGACAAAACCGGCCAGCCCGTCATGAGATCTTTGACCGCCTACGACCACTAACCGTAACCAGACCCCTTGGAATCATCCATCTAGGCACCGTGGTCAAGCCGCTCGCCTTGTAGTCAGATCCTGTCGCGGCGAGGTGAGGCCGCAGCCGGTAGCGGCTGCGGTCTAGGCGCTCGAAGTCGTCGTAGGTAATGCCATGGTGGTCGGGAGAGTGGGCGCACATCCGCGACGTCACGTGGGTCCGGATGGTTGACCCGGCGTAGCGGCCGGTGCGGCACGGTTCGGCGGGTACCTGCATCCAGCTGAATGACTGCCGGGAGGGGGGCCGGCCAGCTTGCATACGGCCGCCGGGCCCGCGGCACCACCCTGATCCCGTGCCTCCGGACGTATCAGCGCCAGTATCTGGCGCTCTGTGTCTGTAGCGGACTACGACCCGTGCCGGGTTCGCCGGTCCGCTACTTGCTAGACGCCTGCCGGGCGGTAAGGGGGCGTGATGATGCGCCTGGACAGTGGAGGCACGCCGCATCTGGTCGTGCTGGCACCAGACTCTGACCGCGGTCGGCGAATCCCGCTGGATAGGGATCGCCTGGTCGTGGGGCGTGAGCAGACCTGCGATGTGCGGTTCGATGACTCGCACGTCAGCCGGACCCACGCCGCGCTGCAGCGGCGCGGGAACCGGATCTACGTGGAAGACCTCGGCTCTTCCGGCGGTACATTCGTCAACGGGGCGGCCACGACTGCCGCCCGTGAGCTGCGCCCCGGCGATGTGCTGACCTTCGCCTCGGTGAGGGCGCGGTTGGAATCCGGAGCCACCGTCGCCGGCGAGACGAGCGCCTTGCCCGCCCCGCCGGCTGAGGCTGCTGTGGTGCATCAGATCGACGAGCAGCACGCTGGGGTCATCAACAACGTCGATCGCGACCAGTACATCTCCCATATCCAGTACGTCAACCAGCAGCGCGAGAACTTCCTCCGCGAGGTCGCCGCGACCAAGACGAAGGCACGGTGGCTCGCCTGGACCGGCTTCCTGATGTTCGTGGTGGGCTTTGGTGTCTTCGCCGCTGCCGACCTGAGCTTCATCAAAGGGATCAGCGACGCGATCCAAAACGGCGGTGAGCCCCCGCCGACGACCAGCCCCTTCGGGCGGGAAATCGGCGGCGTTCCGTTCGGGCTGGCCGGCTGGGCGCTGGCAGCGCTGGGCATGATCCTGCTCGTCGTAGGGATCGTGCTGCACATCGTCGCTACCTCGCGGCGCAGACGCGCCTACCGCGACTTCCCGGTGCCCCCGCCGTGGCCGGATCCCGGGCCGATGAGGAGAGCGTCATGAGCATCCGGATAAAGAACCAGCACGGCGTCATCGTCAACAACGTCGACGGCGACCAGGTGATCTACGGCAGCCAGCACGGGATGGTCGTCACCAGCGAGGACGCGCGGCTCGCCATACGCGACCTCCGCGACGCGCTGGCGAGCGCCGCCCTCGGCGGCGCCACGGCGGCCCAGGCACGTGTCCATGTCGCGGAGATCGACGCAGCGGTGCACGCGCCAGAGCCCGACAAGCGCCGGGCGGCCAGGCCGCTCAAACGGCTGGTCGAACTGCTCGCCGACGCCGGCTCACTGGCAACGGCAGGCGCAGCCCTGACCGGCCCGCTGCAGACCCTTGCTGGCTGGCTGGGAGCTCACGGAGCGGCCATCCTCGGTCTGCTCGCCCTGTAGGGCACCTGCGCGACGTGCGGGAAGCGGCGTCCCATGCTGACCCGCGGACCACGATGCGGCATGACCGGACCCGCGGCAGCCTGGACCGGCACGCCAGCTACGTCGCGGGCGCCGCCCGGTAACGGACACACCTCCTGAAACCACTCCGCCCCGCAACGGCGGCCACCGGGCTGAGCTACCCCCGACTGCCTGATACCAGCCAAATACGCGGCGGTGACGCACCGCGACTCGAGCATGAGCGTGAACCGCCGATATTCTGCTTCTCAAAGGCGAAGTTTGCCGCGTTGCAACGATACATAACCGTTGATCTCGCGCGTTGGCGGGCCGATGCCGTGGCCGGGCCGGCTGACGGCCGGGTTCGCTGTCCGGCGGCCTGGTCCGCTGGCTGATGGCCATGCGCGGCGGACCCAGATGATCTGGGCGCTGCCGGGTCGTGGCGGGCGTGGGAGCTGCGGCGGCCCCGCGGTCCTTGACCGGGTACACCTTGCTTACCTGCGGGCCAGATACCCTCCCGGGCTGTCCGGGGCGATGCTGTGAGTATGCGGAGCACGAGGAAAGCGGACATTGCGCATCGGCTGGCTTCTCGGGTGCGTCAGGGGCCGGGGACCGTGCCCGGGCGGCCCGGCGGGGAGGGCCGGGCCGCGCCGGGGGTGCCGGCGCCTGCGGCGCACCGGGCCATCGTTTGCGTGGATGTGGAGGGGTTCGGTGACCTGCGCCGGACCAATGCGGATCAGGTCGTGGTTCGTGACGGTCTTTACGGTGCGCTGCGCGGGGCGTTCGCCAGGTCGGGGGTGTACTGGCAGGACTGTTACCGTGAGGACCGCGGTGACGGGGTGCTGGTGCTGGTGCCGCCGCAGGTGCCGAAGACTGTCCTGGTAACCCGGGTTCCCCGGGAGCTGGCTGCGGCGTTGGGCGAGCACAACCGGGCGCGCGGCCGTGAGGCGCGGATCCGGCTGCGGATGGCGGTCCATGCCGGGGAGGTTGTCTACGACGGGCACGGGGTGGCGGCCGCTGCGGTCAACCACGCCTTCCGGCTGCTGGAGGCCAGGGCCGTCAAGGATGCGCTGGGCGGCTCAACGGGTGTGCTCGCGGTCATCGTCTCGCGGTGGCTCTTCGAGGAAGTCGTGCGCCACGACCCGGCGTGCGAGCCAGCCTCGTACCGCCGGGTGCGGGTGTCAGTCAAGGAAACCGGGGGCAGCGCTTGGGTGTGCCTGCCAGATGACCCGTACCCGCCCGAGGCGGGCGCCTGGCTGTCGCCGGCGCCGGAGGTGGCGGTGCCCCGTCAGCTTCCCGGCGCTGTTCCCGGCTTCGCGGGCCGTGCGGCCGAGCTGCGCACGCTCAGCGGCCTGCTGGATCAGGCGGCCGGGGCGAGCGGGACGGTGGTGATCTCGGCGATCGGCGGGACGGCGGGGATCGGCAAGACCGCGCTAGCGGTGACCTGGGCGCACCAGGTAGCCGGCCGGTTCCCTGACGGGCAGCTGTACGTGAACCTGCGGGGGTTCGACCCTGCCGGGTCGCCGGTGGCCCCGGCTGAGGCGGTGCGGGGGTTCCTGGACGCCCTTGATGTGCCTGCTGAGCGGATCCCGGTCAGCCTGGATGCCCAGGCGGCCCTGTACCGCAGCTTGGTGGCCGGGCGGCGGATGCTGGTGGTCCTGGACAACGCCCGGGACGCCGCCCAGGTCCGGCCGCTGCTGCCCGGCTCGCCCGGCTGCATGGTGGTGGTGACCAGCCGCAACCAGCTCACCAACCTCGTTGCGGCCGAGGGCGCTTGTCCGGTGACCTTGGACCTGCTGACCATCGCGGAGGCGCGCCAGTTGCTGGCCGGCCGGCTCGGCGAGGACCGGGTAGCCGCCGAGCCAGCGGCGGTGCAGCAGGTCATCGCCTCCTGCGCCCGGCTGCCGCTGGCGCTGGCCACCGTGGCCGCCCGCGCCGCCGCCCACCCGCAGTTCCCGCTGGCGTCGCTGGCCGGTGAGCTCCGCGATGCCCGCGGGAGCCTGAGCGCCTTCGGCGGCGGGGAAGCAGCAGCCGATGCGCGCGCGGTGTTCTCCTGGTCCTACCAGCAGCTCACCCCGCAAGCCGCGCGGCTGTTCCGGCTGCTGGGGCTGCACCCGGGGCCAGACACGACCGCCTGCGCTGCGGCCGGCCTGGCCGCGGTGCCGGCGGGGCAGGCCCGCGGCTTGCTGGCTGAGCTGGCCAGGGCGCACCTGGTCACCGAGCACAGCCCTGGCCGGTTCACCTTCCACGACCTGCTGCGCGCCTACGCCAGCGAACTGGCCCGCGCCCGCGACACCGAGGACGATCAGAACGCGGCGATCACCCGGATGCTGGATCACTACCTGCACAACGCGCACGCCGCTTCCCTCCGGCTCTACCCGCGCGCAAGACCCCTCACCTTGCCTGCACCCCCGCCTGGCGTGCTGCCCGAGGAACAGCCCGGCTTCGCCGCGGCGTGGGCGTGGTTCGAGGCCGAGTACCCCGTACTGCTCGCGGCCATCGACCAGGCGGCCGCCACCGGATGGGACACCCACGCCTGGCAGCTCGCGTGGACGCTCATGGACTTCCTGAACCGCCAGGGGCGCTGGCATGAGTGGGAGGCGATCCAGCACACCGCCCTGAACGCCGCGCGGCGCCACGACGACCGGTCTGGCCAGGCTCACGCGCATACGGGCATCGGCTTCGCCTGCTGGTGGCTCGGCCGGTGCGACGAGGCTCACAGCCACCTTCAGCGGGCCCTGGACCTGTTCGCTGAGCTAGGCGACGCGGCCGGCCAAGCCGAAGCTCACAAGACGCTGGGCGGCGTGCTCGAGTATCAGCATCGCCTCGCAGAGGCGCTCGGGCACCACCAGGAGGCCCTCGCCCTGTTCCGCGCCGCCGGTGACCGCCGCGGTCAGGCAGTGGCCCTCAACAACGCAGGCTGGATGCACGCCCTGCTCGGCAACCACCACGAGGCCCTCGCTCACTGCGAGCAGGGCCTCGCCCTGCAACGGGAAATCGGCGACCGCGACGGCGAAGCCTACACCCTTGACAGCCTCGGCTACTCTCACTACCGCCTCGGAAACTACAAGGAATCAGCTGACTACTATCGGCTATCACTAGCCGGCTACCAAGAAACCCGGGGCCACTACCACATGGCCGCGACACTTGGTCACCTCGGCGACACCCTTGATGCCGCCGGTGACCAGCCCGCGGCCCGCACCGCCTGGCAGCAGGCGCTAGCCATCATGGACAGCCTCGGCCCCATCGGCATGATCCGCCCAGGTCCCAGTCACATCGATGTCGGCCAGATCCGCGCCAAGCTAGCACGCCAGAACGAATAATCCTCGTGCCGCAAGTCCCACAACGACCCGGCCGTCAGACCCGCCGTAGTCGGCGATCGGCTCATTGGGGCGGCCCGGCGTCGTCGCGCTGCGTAATCAGCGCTCGCTTGGAGCGACGCGCACACTGCCGCCGATCGGGGCGCTGTGCTGAAGGTCCTTGCCAGCAATTGACCGGGCGCATAACGGGGTGATCGGCGCGCGGCCGCCAGGGCGCCTGCTGGGAGCCTGACTGGCGTGCCCGGCGCGGATCTGGAGGGCGTGATCCGTGATCGCCTGGCTCGCCGGGCTGGCCGGGTTGGCCGGGTTGGCCGGACCGTGAGGCTCGGCCTGGTGGCGGCGGCTCCCGCCGGCGACGACCAGGAGGTGCTCGTCAACCCAGGACGCCTCGGGACCGGGCAGGCGGGCCAGGAAGGTCGCGATGGACGCGCGGAACTCCTCCGGCGTGTAGAGGGAGAACGTCGAGTAGTGGCGTCCCTCGGCCTGGGCCCTGAGCCGCTCGGCCGTGCTCGAGCGCGGATGCCGGAAGGTCTGTGTCGCGACCACCGTGAGCCCGCCGGTCCGCCTGACGGCATCGAGGAGCGCGGTCTCGCTGTGCAGGCGCTGCTCGTGCTCGGTGAAACCGGGGAAGTAGCGGCCCCAGATCGTCCGCGCGTTCTGCTGCGGCGTGCGGGTATAGATGAACAGCTGGCCGTCGGGCCGCAGCACCCGGGCGACGGCGGTCAGGAAGCGGCCGAGATCGAAGTGGTGCACGCAGTTGAACGCGGTGACCAGGTCCAGGCTGGCGGCCCGCAACGGCAGCTGTTCGGCGGCTGCCAGCAGCGGCGCCACGCCCGGGGCGTGACCGTGGCGGCCGGCCTTGAGCTGTGCCACCATGGCCGCCGAGACGTCGCTTGCGGCCAGCAGCGACCCGTCCGGCAACAGCCCGCGCAGCAGCCGCGAGTACCGTCCCGTCCCGCAGCCGATATCCAGGCCGGTGACGGGGCGGTCCGGCAGGAACTGGCCGATCGCGCGCACCGGCGCCTCGTCGGTGGTGCGCAGTGATTCATAGACGGCGGCTACCCGCTCGAAATGATCGCCCACGGTCACCTCAGCCACCTCCGCACTGGGCCCGACAGCGACCGTCATGCGCTCGCCTTGCCCTGTTCACGCACCGTTCACCCGCACGACATGGTCAGTCTCTCACCCGCACGACAGATCAGCCGCCCTCACGGGTGCCGCGCGGCGCGCGTGTGGTGCCAGCAGGGCAAGGTCACCGCGGACCGGGCCGGCACCACGGGATGTGATGAGCACTGCAGTTCCGCTTCCCCGTGACCGTTACCCATCTTCCGGCCGCCGGCTGCCGGACCGCGACCCCTAGCCGGGTCCTGACCGGGCGCCACCGCCGGCCCATCTCCAAGCGCCCGGCCGACCGTCCCGATGGCGGGCCGGCGCACCGACGGCTGACCTCCGTTCACGTGCCCGCGTACAGGGCTCCCGCGGCCTCCAGCGGGGCGATGGTCCGGCCTGGGAAAGCTCGTTAGTGCCCCCGCCGGAAGGTGCCGGCGACCGCGCCCATAACCGGAGGATCTGCTCCATGCGGTGGGATAAGCCCACCGCCGCGGCCCGCGCGCCGATTCGGCGATCGGCTCACCGAGGACGAACGATTCTCGTCGCGCTATGTAATCAGCACCCGTCTGGAGCGATACGCACGCTGCCGCCTGATTGAGATCTGGTCGGCAAGCTGGTTGTCAAGGTGCCCGTCTAGATCGCGTCGCAGCGGGCCTTCTGCATGCAGTTGCATGCAGGGGCGCCGGGCGCCGGCGCCCCTTGTGCATGTGCGGAGAAGTTACCGATCTGGCCGCTTACCGGTGCGGCGGATCTTCGGACCGGCTGCCCTGGACTGCTGGAGACCGCGGGGCTGGAGTGGCTCAGTCTTGTCCGGGGGTGGTGGTGAGCTGCCACAGCCGCTGCCTGACGTCGTAGCGGGCGGTGCGGTCGACGCGTTCCGGAAGCCGCTGGCCAGGCCGCCACGGCACTGCTGTGGCGGAGAGGCTGACGGTTACCGCGTTCTCCGACACGGCACCAGGCACGCCGATCCAGTGTGCGCTGCCGGCGATCAGGCTGGCCACGGTCGTGCTGGCCGGATCCGGCACTTCCACGGGAGCAGCGCCGGCGATGACCGAGCCGGCCAGCAGGGCGAGCAGGCGGCTCAGCAGCGCCACCGGAACTGCCCGGTCCGCCGACTCGACGAAGAGGTAGCAGTCGTCATGCCCGGAATACCGCAGGCGCGACCCGGCCGGACCGGGCAAGACCGCCTCGCCATGGGCGGCTGTGCCGATGGCCAGGGCGATCTCGTCCAGTTGCCAGGAGGCCGGCCTGCCCGGCGTGTCGACCAGCGTCAGCTCGTACGGCGACCAGCCCGCCAGGAAGCGGGGCAGATCGTCCCGGCGCATCGCCAGGACCTCCTCGCTGAGGCCGGCGACGCCGGACGCCAGCGCGCCGAGGAAGCGGACCTGGCAGCTGACGCCCTGCTCCGCCGCGATCCGCGACGGCCGCCACTGGGCGTAATCCTCATCCACGAAGCTGGTGGTGGCCAGGTCCGCTACCACGATCGTCTCGCCAGCCGCGCGTATGAGCACATCGGCCAGTTCCGCGGCCTGGGCCGCGGCCGCACTGACCACCCAGGAGCCGCCGGCCCGGCGGACGCTGAAGCTCAGCGGGACGGCGCTCCGCCGAGCCCGATGCGGTTCACCGCGAACGCGCCATGACGCCCGACCTCGACCACCACCGCCTCCTCAGCGCGACCCGTCTGGCCCGGTTACCGTCACCGGCAACTTCACCACACCCGCCATCATGCCGGCGACGACACGGAAGAGGGCTGACGAGGAAACCAGCCGCGGCGAGCAGCCCGCAGTCTTCACGCCCCGCAAAGACCCGCCGATCTGGCCGGGTTGAGTTTCGCCTGGCTGGCCGGCGGCTTGGGCGCCGAATTGTCCGTTCGGTGCTGCCTTCTTTCGGCGAGCGCCTTGATGCGGTGGAGGACGTGGCATCGCGGACGCTGTGAGGCAGGCCGTCACGGTTCCAGAACTGTGGTGCGCGGCGGGCATGGTGATTCGTTCCCGAAGATCGTGGAGGACTTGAGAGATTGGCTGGTGGCCTTAATCCTGGGTGGCGCGCTGTGGCTGCTGCTGGCGGTCAGCGTCGTCTTCGGCGCCCAGAACGGGCTGAACATCGTCACCAACCAGGCCGCCATGTACGCCCAGGCCCCCGCGAATTCGACCGGCACGGCGGCCGGGATGCTCCGCACCTTCATGTACCTGGGCGCGATCGCCTCTGCCAGCCTGATCAGCCTCAGCTTCGGCCACGCGGCGACCGACGCCGGCTTGCACCGCCTCGCGGTCATCCTCACCGCTGCCGCCGCCGCGCTGCTCGCCGCCACCCTCGCCGGCCGCAAGCTCGCCACCGCCCGCCCGCACGCCTGATGAGGCCGAACGGCGGGCACCGCACACGGCAGACCCGGAGGAGTGACGGCCGCCCCCTGGTGAAAAACCAGATGATCGCAGCGCCCTGAACCCAGGGCAGCCGCCCTCCCGACGGCTGCTACCTCACCTTCGCCCCCGATCCCGGCCACGCGCAACGGCTGCGGGACCTGTCCCGGCAACTGCTGCAAGGGCCGCCCTCATGTCCGCGAGGCCGTGCTGACTGACGGCGTGCGGGCGCTGGCCCGGGTATCCGGGGATGTCCGCCGGTACCTGAGAAACAAGACGGAGCAATCACCATGAAGCACATCAAGCTGGGGGATCTGGACGTCTCCCGGATCGGCCTGGGCGCCATGGGGATGTCCGCCGCCTACACCGGCGCGGGCATCGATGACGCCGAGTCCGTCCGCACCATCCACCGGGCGCTGGACCTCGGGGTCACCTTCCTCGACACCGCCCAGACGCACGGGCCGTTCACCAACGAGGAACTCCTCGGCCGGGCCATCAAGGGCCGCCGCGACGAGGTCGTGCTTGCCACCAAATTCGGCCGCATCTCACACGCGCGCGGCGGCGCGCGCATCCTCGACAGCAGCCCGGCGAACATCCGCACCGCAGCCGAAAGCTCCCTCAGGCGGCTGGGCACCGACCACATCGACCTGTACTACCAGCACCGCGTCGACCCCAGCACCCCGATCGAGGACACTATCGGCGCGCTGGCCGAGCTGGTGGCCGAGGGCAAGGTCTGTCACATCGGCCTGTCCGCAGCCGGGCCCGCCACGATCCGCCGCGCCCGCGCCGTCCACCCGGTCACCGCGCTGCAGTCGGAATACTGTCTCTGGACCCGGGACCCCGGGGCAGAGGTGCTGCCGCTGCTGCGCGAGCTGGGCATCGGCTTGGTGCCCTTCTCCCCGCTGGGCCAGGGCCACGGCTTCCTCACCGGGAAGATCCGCTCCACCGGGCAGTTCGACGACGGTGACTGGCGCAAGACCAACCCGCGCAGGGCACAGAACCCGGTCAGCGTCATCTGTGCCGCGTCGGCGGCGGCCTTGATCTCCGACAGCTCCGCGTCGGTGAACCTCGGCGTGAGCCGCTGATCCCGCACCGCCGTGCCGCGCGGCCGGTACCGGCGACCCGGCACGGCCGGGCCGGTGCTGCTCTGCTCGGTCGGCGCGCTCGGCGCGCCGTTGCTGGTGTTCGTGGTGTCGTCCATGCCCCGCACGGTGAACGGCTGCCGTTATCGGACCCGTTACCGGCGACCCGTAACACCCCGCGCACCGCGCGCCCGAACGGTGACCGCGCCCGGTCACCCGCCGAGGGTATGCCGAAGGCACCAGCTTGCTCTCAAGATCATTCTCCGTACGGACCGTTACCGGTTAGCGGTCGGTCCTGTCCTGTCCACGCCGACTTGTCGGCGTCCACGCGATCATGTCGGGTGATCTGTCGGCGTCCGCGTTTGGTTGGCGTGTCCCGCGCGTTGATGATGATCGAGCGAATCCCGTTGAGATTTGGAGTCCGGCGGGCTAATTGACATGAGGCCTCGTTTGCCGGAGCGTTGCGGGTGGTGGGCACAGGCGTTGGGGTTGGTCGGGTGGGGGGCTATGGAGTACTGGGCGCAGTTCGGGCTTCGGCAGATGCCGTCGTGGTCGGCGCGCCGGCCTGCCGACTTCGCACCGGAGATGCAGGCTCGGATCGAAGAGCGGACCATGTCGCTTCGCGAGCCGTTTCGGGGTCTGACGACTGAGGGCCTCACGAGGCCCGGTTTGTTTCCACTGCGGGCAACAGGCGTGAGCACCGCGCCGATCACGGAGGCCGCGGTCGCGTTTGTGGATGCGCTCAACGCCGAGCAGCGCCAGCGGGCCGTGTTCCCGCTCGATGCGGACGAGCGCCGCAAGTGGATGAACGCGCATTTCTTCGTGTTCCGTCACGGCGTGATGCTGGAGGACCTGCCCCCGGCGACGCGTCGGCTTGGCCTGGGCGTGGTGCAGGCCAGCCTGTCGGCCCGGGGCTTCGCCCAGGCGCGCGACATCATGCGGTTGAACCGGTTGCTCGGCGAGTTGACCCGGCGAGACGATGAATACGGTGAGTGGCTGTACTTTTTGTCCTTCTTCGGAGAACCCGGCGAAGGGGAGCCCTGGGCCTGGCAGATCGACGGTCACCACCTGTGCATCAACTGCACCATCATCGGCGACCACGTGGTGCTCACCCCGGCCTTCATGGGCTCGGAACCGTGCCAGGTCTTCAGCGGGCCGCTCGCCGGGACGATGGTCTTCGCCGCCGAGGAGCGGGCCGGTGTTGGCCTCATCCGCTCCCTCGACGACCGGCAGGCCAAGCAGGCGATCCTGCAACCGTCTCTCCATCCCGACGATCTTCCGCCCGGCCTGCAGGACCCTGTGGACGGGCGAATGGTGGCCGGCGCCTTCCGCGACAACGCAGTGGTGCCGTACGCCGGTGTCTGCGCGGCCGACCTCTCCGAGAGCCAGCGGCGTCGGCTGCGGGCACTGGTGGCTACCTACGTGGGCTGGGTCCGCGAAGGACACTCCGGGGTGAAGATGTCCGAGGTCGACCAGCATCTCGACGAGACATACTTCGCCTGGATGGGGGCCACCGGGGACGACGGGCCGTTCTACTACCGGGTCCACAGCCCAGTGGTGGTCATCGAGTTCGATCAGCACCCTGGCGTGGCGTTCGACAACCCCGTCCCCTCCCCCAATCACATCCACACCGTCGTGCGCACCCCGAACGGCGGCGACTACGGACTGGATCTGCTGCGCCAGCATCACCAGCGCTTCGATCACACCGACGGCACCCACGCACTTCCTCGTTGACACACCCCCGGGCCGTTCCGCTGAAGCTTGCCGGGCGGAGCCGGCCGGTGTGCCACCGGCCTTTACGCAGGTTCCATCCTGCCTTCATTGTCGTGCGGCCTGCTCGCCCGCCTCATTCACCCAGAGGCGCTACCGGCCCGCTCGCCGCTGGCCTCATCTCCGGGGCAGGAGGGCGCATTGTGGGGGCAAAGCCGCCCTGCGGAGCGGCAGTGGCGGACACCAGGCGGACTGGTGGTGAAGTGGTCCTGCGAGCGGTTCGATGAGCCGGCCGCAGATCCTGTTTGATCGCAGTCGATGGCAGCCGAGCTGGCGGCCAGCGGCGCGGTGTCCGCGCACCCGATTCTGCTGACCGCATGGGGGAGGGCGGCCAGGCTGGCGCCGTGGCAGCCTTCACCGATGGGATGCCAGCTCCGCGTGATAGTCGGCGTCTCCCCGCGCCTGCGGGTCGGCGTGTACCAGCGCGGCGGCCAGACGCGGCAGCGCGTGCAGCAGGCCGTGCTCGGCGCTGACCGCGACCTGGTGCGCGGCGATCGCGCTGGCATCGGCATCCACGATGACTTCGCATTCGGCCCGCAGCTGCTGGCCGATCCACCGTAGCCGGACCTGGCCGGTGCCAAGGACCCTGGAGTGGCGCGTAGCGAACGTTCCACCTAGTCGACCCGGACTGAGTCGACGGCATCCATCAGCCGCCGGTAGATCTCCCTGGCCGCCTGGCGGAGCACGGCAAGGATCGCTACCGTGATGGCCAGCCCGACCTCGGGGTCGGCCCAGTCCCAGCCTGCTGCAGGGCCGTCCACGCCCAGCAGCACGGCCAGCGACGTGAAGTCGTCCGTGCGAGCATGCAGCCCGTCGGTGACCAGGGCCGCCGAGCCGATCTTGCGGCCGACCCGGATCCGGTACCGGGCGACCAGTTCGTCACCGGCGAACCCGATCACCGCAGCAGCGGCCACCGCGACCAGATCGGACACCGGGCGGGGTGCGCCAGGCGGGTCACCGCCTCATAGCCGACCAGCGCCGACGACGCCGCGATGATCACGACGATCACCACCCCGGCCAGGTCCTCAGCCCGGTCGTACCCGTACGTGTAGCGGCGGGTCGGCGGGCGCCTGCCTACCACGAACGCGATCGCCAGCGGCACCGCGGTCAGCGCATCGGCGGCATTGTGCGGCGTGTCGCCCAGCAGCGCCACCGAACCCGATACCGCCACCACGACTGCCTGGAGCACCGCGGTGCCGGCCAGGACCGCGAGGGAGATCCACAGCGCGCGCATCCCCTCCGCGCTGGCCTCCATCGCCGCATCCTGCACCCAAGACGCAATCCGCCGCGGGGGTGAGCGCTGTCGCGGGCCGCCCGGCGGTTTCAGATGGTGATGACGTTGACGATGAGGGAGCTGATAGTGGCCAGGGCGCGGGCCTGACCGTGGCGCCGGGTGTCTGCCTGCGGGCGGGCCTTAGCGTATAGGCCCAGGAACAGGTAGGTGATCACGGGGGCGAGCCAGTCGCAGGCGGACAAGCTCGGCAGGCCGTCCTGGTTGAGCTGGGGCATGTTCGCCGATGCGCGCCACAAGAACACCGACGCGGCGGACAGCACGCCGATCGCGGCGGCATCAGCCCAAGCGCGGCGCGGCAGCCGCCACAGCGCCGCGGCCAGGGCCAGGAGCCCGGTGAATGCGGCGGTCACCGCGATGTGGGCGTGGGTGAACACCAGGCCGGGGAATGCGGCGGCGAGCAGGTACGGCATGGTTCTCCATGGGTCAGGGAGCTGGGTGCTGGCCGGTCACTGCCGGGTGGCGGGCTGGCCCGCGCGGGTGTGCTGGCGGCACCAGGCGTATAGGGCGTCGTAGACGAAGCTGCCGCGTTCGGCCAGCCGCTGGTCATCCGGTTCGGCGTCCAGGCCGCCTTCGCCGATGGCGAGCAGGCCCGGGCCGAGCGGGTCAGTGTCCAGGTCCGCGCGGATGTCGGCGGCGTGCACGATCGCCGCGAGCCGGACCAGCGCCCGGTCGCCTGCCAAGCGGTATTCCTCGATGAGGACCTCGAAGGTGCACTGGGTGCCGCGGTGGGTGTAGGTGGCGCCGGGCACGTCGAACGAATACGCGCCTTCGCGCTGGGCGACGGCCAGGACGTCGCCGGTAGGGACATAGAGGATCTCCGCGTCCGGGTCGATGAAGTTGCGGATGAGCCAGGGGCAGGCGATCCGGTCGGTCTTGGGGCGGGCCCGGGTGACCCACTTCATTGCGGTGCTCCTTTGCCACGGGTTGGCTGGGGTGGTCAGGGCCAGTGCAGCAGAAGGCCGAGAGCGTCGGCCGCGCCCACGATCCACGGTTCGCCGATCTTGAAGCGCAGCAGCAGCCCGAGGGTGACCAGCGTGATCGCCGCGGTGGGGATGTCGGTGACGGCCTGGCGGGTCAGGACGACCACTGCCCCGGGACAGGCCGCCGCCTGCGCCGGTAACGAACGCCTTGACCTGGGGATTGTCGCGGTGGCGGACGAACCAGCGGCCGGGCAGCACGACCCCGAGCCAGATCGGGGTGAAGATCGCCGCTGTGGCGATGACAGCCCCGGGAGCCCGGCCACGAGGTAGCCGATGAACGCCGCGGTGATCACGACCGGCCCGGGGGTGATCAGGCCCATCGCGACGGCGTCCAGGAACTGGCCCTGGGTCAGCCAGTGGTGCTGGGCGACTACCCCGTCGCGCAGCAGCGGCACGATCGCCAGCCCGGACGCGGCGATGCCGTGCACGGGCGGGCCGCCGTCCTGGCGCGGAGGCTTGCGGCGGGGCCGGCGCAGGGCCGGGCGGGCATCCAGCGCGATCATCAGCAGGCCGGCGCCGATGATCAGGTAGATGCTCCTGCCCGGTGATCGCGGTCACGGCGAACACCACCGCGCTGATCGCCCAGGCCCGCCAGTCCTTGCCGTCGGTCAGCCGGACCAGCTTCCAAGCGGCGATCGCGATGATGGCCATCACCGCGGGGGCGATGCCGTAGAACAGCGACTGCACCGCGCGCAGCCCCGCGTAGTGCACGTACAGCGCCGCCACGGCAGTGACCATCAAAAACGACGGGACGATGAACGCCGCCGCGGTGGCCGCGGCACCCCGCGCGCCGCGGCGCAAGTACCCCACCCACATGGCCACCTGCGCAGCCAGCGGGCCAGGCATGGTCTGGCCCAGCGCCACCCCGTTCAGGAAATCCTGCTTCGCGATCCAGCCGCGCCGCTCGACCAGGTCGCGCTGCATGTAGCCGACCACGGCGATCCGGCCGCCGAACCCGGACGCACCCGGCCGCAGGAAATACCGCAGCACCGCCGCGAACCCGGCCGGTTGGGCGGCATCTGGCTGGGCGGTGCCCGCCGGAGCGGCCGTGCCCTGGCCATGCGGTGTGCCGGCGGTCACGTGGGCTCCCGGCCCAGCAAGGTGGCCCGCCGGTAGTACTCGTACAGGCCATCGAACAGCGGGCCGGTCAGCTCCAGGACCCGGTCATCGGCGCACACCATGGACAGGCCGCGCAGCGCGACATCCAGCCCGGCCGCCTCGGGAGCGTCAAACCGCTGATCGTCCAGGTCGGCCTCGTGCACGGCCTGGGCGATGCGCCACAGTACCGGGTCGCTCAGGTCATACCGGCGCAGGATGGTCTCGAAGCTGCAATCGGACCCGTGGTGGGACAGTTCGGCGCCGCGGATGTCGAACGCGGTTGCCGCCGCGGGCACCTCGGCCGGGTCGGCCACGAACGCGAACTGCGCCTGCGGGTCGATGAACCGGCGGATCAGCCACGCGCACGCGGCCCGGTCGATGTGCACCCCGGCCCGGGTCACCCACCTCACGAGCGCTCCCCGGCACCGGCGGCGGCAGCCGCGCCCGGCCGGGCGCCCGGCGGCCCGGCCAGCGCCTCGATCGCCGCCTGGGCCTGCTCGCGCTCCGCGGGCGGGAAGTAGTCCCGGCGGGTGATCCGGCGCAGCTCGGCGCGCAGCCGGCGCAGCGCGGCGGCCCGCGCCGCCTCCCCGGCATCGCTCGCGGCCGAGGCCTGGGCGGCCACCGCGGCGTACTCGGCGGCCCGGGCGGCGGCCATCGCCGCGGCCAGCTCACGTTCCTGCGCCAGGCTCGCCGGGCGGGCCAGCCACACCCCGGCGCTGCCCCCGGCCTCGGTCACCTCCTCGGCGACCCACTCCAGCTGCTCACGGGTCCGCGCATCAGCCGGCAACCCGGCCAGGCCATCACCCAGCTGCGCCACCCCCAGCCGCTTCAGCTTGCGCCAGATGGCGATCCGCGGCGCCGACGGCTCACGCGGCACCCGGTAACACAGCAGCACCCACGGCCCCGGCCCGTCCCCGGGACTACCCTGGTCACCGCGCTGATCCATGCCGGCAATTCCGCCCTTCCTGGCGCCTGCAGGCCCGCCTGACACGGGACACGTCCCGCTCAGGCCCTCCGCGTCCTAGTATTGTAACCATGGTTACACTCGATCTGCCGGGCGCGGAGGTGGCAGGCCGGATGACCTCAGACGGGCCCGTGCTGTTCTCCCTGGAACAGGTGACGGTGAGGCGCGGCCAGGCGCTGCTGCTCGATCAGGTGACCTGCCAGATCCCCGCGGGCGCGTGCACCGCGGTCACCGGGCCGTCCGGGGCGGGCAAGACCACGCTGCTGCGGCTGCTGAACCGGCTGGAAGAACCCGACGCCGGCCGGGTATGCCTGGACGGCCGGGCACTGCCGGACCTCGACGTGCTCGCGCTGCGCCGCCGGGTCGCCCTGGTCGCCCAGGCGCCGGTCCTGCTTACCGGCCAGGTCCTGGACGAGCTGCGGGCCGGGCAGCCCGGCCTGGGCGAGGACCAGGCCGTCAGGCTGCTGGAACAGGTCAGCCTGCCGCCTGCCATGCTGGCCCGGGGCAATGCCGGGCTGTCCGGCGGTGAGGCCCAGCGGCTGTGCCTGGCCCGCGCGCTGGCTGCCGCCCCCCAGGTGCTGCTCCTGGACGAGCCCACCTCGGCCCTGGACGCCGCCAGCGCCCGCGCGGTCGAGCAGCTAGCCACATCGTTCACCGCGGACGGCGGCACCATCGTGCTGGTCAGCCACGACACCGCGCTGACCCGCCGGATCGCCGCCCGGATCCTGGAGCTGCGCGCCGGACGGCTGACTAGAACCGGTCCGGCCCCCAACACCGCCGACCTCAGGGAGCACACATGAACCCCGCCGTACCTACCTGGGCCGGTGTCGCTGCCTCCCTGGCCCTGGTCGCCGCCGCGGTGGCCATCGCCTGGCGGCAGCGCCTGCACCTGGCCCGCGAGATCACCATCGCCGCCGGCCGCGCCGGTGTCCAGCTCGCCGCCGTCGGCGCGATCCTGCTCCTGGTCTTCCAGCACACCGGCCTGGCCGGCGCCACCGGATGGCTGGCCATCATGGTGCTGATCGCCGGGCAGGTCGCCGCCCGTCGCGCCCGCGGCCTCCCGCGCGCGCTGCCGGTCGCCACCACCGCGGTCGCCGCCGCCACCGGCGCGACCATCGGCACTCTGCTCGCCCTCGGCGTGATCAGCACCCAGGCACGCGTCGTCATCCCGGTCGGCGGCATGATCGTCTCCGGCGCCATGGCCGCCACCGCCGTGACCCTGACCCGGCTGCGCGAGGAAGCCGCCGCCGCCCGCCCCGCCATCGAGACCCGCCTGTGCCTCGGCCAGCCCGCGGCTCAGGCGTTCGCCCCCCAACCTGCACGCCGCGCTGCGCACCGCGCTGATCCCCTCCATTGACTCCACTAAGACCGTCGGCCTGATCAGCCTGCCCGGCGCCATGACCGGGCTGATCCTGGCCGGCGTCAGCCCGCTGACCGCCATCCGCTACCAGATCGTCGTCATGTACATGCTGCTGGCCGCCGCCGTCCTCGCCGCCCTCACCGCCGCCCGCCTCGCCGCACGCGCTCTGTTCGACGACGCCCACCGCCTGCGCCCGCTGCCCGTCCCCGCCGGAAAGGACCACCGGTGACCACCCGGCGCCGTACCCGCCTGCTGATCGCGGCAGCCGCGGCGCTGCTGGCCGTCGCCGTGACCCTGCCCGCCCTGCTGCGCACCCGCCATCCAGGCCCGGCGCTGCCGCTGCGCCCCATCGGTGAGCTTGGCCCTGCCCGGCGACAGCTCCCGGTTCGACTACGAAAGCCTTGACCCCGGCCGCGGCCTGCTGTTTATCGCCCACCTCGGCGCCGGCCAGGTCATCGAAACCGACATCCGCACCAGCAAGGTCGTGCGCGTCATCACCGGCCTGGCCGACGTGCACGGCGTCCTGGTGGTCCCCGCGCTGCACCGCGTCTACGCCACCGCCACCGGGGACAACCAGATGGCCGCCATCGAGGAGGACACCGGGCAGGTCCTGCGCCGCACCCCCACCGGCGACTACCCCGACGGCCTGGCCTACGACCCCGCCCGCCACACCATATGGACCACCAACGAGGCCGGCGGCACCGAAACCGTCATCGACGCCGCCGCCGGCGCCGTCCGGGGCACCATCACCCTGGGCGGCCAGGCGGGCAACGTCGCCTACGACCCAGTCGGCAACGACGGAGCCGGGCAGATGCTCGCCGATGTCCAGACCCTCAACCAGCTCGCCGTCATCAACCCGGTCACCCTCACCATCACCCGCCACGTGGCACTGCCCGGCTGCGACCACGACCACGGCCTGACCCTCGACCCGCTCGCCCGGCTCGCGTTCATCGCCTGCGACGGCAACGCCCGCCTGCTCACCCTCGACCTGACCACCTGGCACATCACCGGCACCAGCGCCGTCGGCGACCAGCCCGACGTGCTCGCCTACGACCCAATCGGCCACCGCCTGTACGTCGCCGCCGAATCCGGCGACCTGACCATCCTGGACAACCGCAACCTGCACCTGTCTGTCACCGGCCGCGCGCACCTGGCCGTCGGCGCCCACATCGTCGCCGTCAACCCCGCCACCCATGACAGCTACTACCCCATCCCCGCCGGCCCCGGCGGCCGCCTCGCCCTGCTCGTCTACCAGCCCGCACCCTGAACCAGACACGCAGCTTCGGCGCGTCGCGGCAGAGAATACGATCTCCGGCTGCGCCGACCGGGGCAGCGTGGTGATACGGGTGGGCGGAGGCGGGAATGTCCGGGGCCGCCGATCGCCCGGCAGAGGTCTTGGCGCAATCCGGCGGCGAGGAAGAAGCCCCAGGCTGCGAGGGCTTTCACGCCAACACAAAAGCAACACAAATCTGAGGCTCGAGCGAAGATCAACCTGAAAAGCGGAAGGTCGACAGTTCGATCCTGTCCCTGACCACCAGTTCGACGTAGCTTGAGCAGCCCTCTGACCTGCATATATGGCAGGAAGAGAGGGATTCCCATGGCGCAGAGCGCGCTCATCGTTAAGTTCTCTGACCTGCGGAAACGCTCACGCGCGGATGCGTGCGCAACCGCGGAACCGCAGGAAGAGAGAAAAACGATGACCGTCCCGCAACCGCGCCCCCGGCGGCGCAAGCCGCTGGACGCCGGGCCGCTCGCCCCGGAAATCGGGTCGTTCAGGCTGCACCTGGCCGCCGAGGGCAAAGCCGCCAAGACGGTGCGGACCTACACCGAAGCAGTGCGGTGGTTCGCCGCCGCCCACCTGATTCCCCGCACCAGCTGCCCCGTCGACCTCATCTGCAGAAATGAGTACTTCGTCCGCACGCATATCTATCCGCGAACGAGAATAATCTCTCTCACGATTTCGCGACATTGTCGGCGATCGCCGCGGAGCCTTTCCCATCGTTCTGGCGGGAAATCCTCCCTGCCGAATATTTGCTCTTCTGCCAAGGCTAACTCGTTTTAGGTCGAGCGAAGCAGAGCAGCCGGTTCTGGATGCAACCAGCCGAGCTGACGGTCATCTTGCGGAGATAGCGGTGGAGCGCGGTCACCGCAGAGCCAGATCTCGCCTTGGACAGCGTTTTCAGGTCACATGTTGATCCGGGCCGAAGACCAGGACCTGTGGCGTATACAGTAACGACATCGAAATCGGGCTTGAGATAAAGTAACGGCGGCTACGCGCACGCTGGGCCGTGCGGTGATGACAGTAAGGGCGGAATTGCGTCTCGGATACAACGTCTGTGGCGCATATCAGATGGTGGTGCGGCCGGGATTACTGCGAGGTGCCGGCCGGGGTCCTGGCAGGCCCGCTGCTGCCAGGAGCAGCCGGCGGCGGACCGGCGGCTCGTTGACTGGCACTGGCCAGGCGGCTAGCGTCGTTGTCCGTGACGGTGGAGCGTCCGCCGAAGGGCAGGGCGGTGCAGCCTCCTGCCGCAGGGCTGCCGCCGCGGTCGTTCAGAGGGCATGACAGTAACTGGCCGATATGGATCGGCATGGGCGTCACCTTCCTGGCGTCGTGCACGATCGTTCTTGCCGTCCGCGGGTTCAGCTTGGGCTTTTTCGTGGTCGTGCTCATCATGTGCGGCCTAGTGGCTGCTGCGGGAGGCATGCTGTGGCCGGGCACCCGGGTGGCCGGCGGGGACGGGTGGCTGATGCTACTGCGCAGGCGCCGGTGCCAGACCTGGGTCCGGACCGGCCGGCTAGTGTCGGTCAGCCTTGAGTTTCCGCGTTCCGGGGACGATATCAGGCCGCTCCTGACGCTGCGCGACGATGAAGGCCGGGAGCTGCGGACCCCGCTGTCGGCGCTGACGCAGGGGGCGGCTGCCTCGCTGCTGGCGGGGATCGGGCAGTCGGCGGAAGACTCGCTGGCCGATCTGGGCTCCCCGGCCGCGCAGGCCGCCGTGACGGCCCTGCACGAGCTGGCCCGGGCCGACCCCTCGCCGGCGGCGCCGCAGGACCCGGGCGACCATGCTCCCAGCACCACTCCAGCCGGGTGAGCAAGGACCGTGCTGGCAGCAGCAGGTCAGCACCAGATGCCGGGCCGCCGCAACAGCCACCCCCGTGACCGGTCAGCCCCTGCACCGCTGGCACACCCCGCCTCCGGCAGCACGGAACGGCGGGTCACCCGGTGTGGCGCGCAACTGGAGATTGCAGCACGCACGGACCGACCAGTTCTGCGCCTCCCGACCGAGAGACACCGAGGTTCCCGAAGTCGCACTAACGGCGGGTCGGCGTGCGGTTATCAAATGGGATCTTTACGTAGTCGGACACTCCGGGCACCTTTGAACGGTTCCACATGCGGTCGGCGAGGCTGCATATTTATGCATCACAGCCTTGGACTGAGAACGCGCTTCTGTCGCGGACAGGCGCTTTCCGGATCGTTATGGCGCTGGCAGGCGCATCCGCGACGTTTCCGCGGAAGCGCCTTGTGCAGAATTTCACAAGCCGTCTCCGCGGAAACCACCGCTCCCATGCCGCCGAGAAGTTGATCCGGTAACGAGGGCCTTCAAACAGAGCCGCCGGGCGGCCGGTCGTGGCGGTGTCATGCATGGTGGCCCGCTGGCGTCTGCGCGGCCGTTCAGGTGACGGGCGGTGATGTCCCCGCATTCGCGCGAGTCCCGGTATCCCGCGCGGGCAGGCCCCGGGCGCGGCCGCGTACCGTGGTCGCGCAGATCCCCTTGACGGGAGTATCCCCGCTGTCGGCTGGCGGTGTCCGCCCGGCTGCCGTGCGTGCTGTCCCGGGTGCTCCGGGGCGTCATCAGGCTGGCGGAGCGGGCGGGAATGGCCTGGCTGAGGAGACGGTGGTGGTGTGGCGGCCAGCGGGGCGGGCGGAGACTGACCGTGTCGCCGCGCCGGGCTGGCGGGCGTGGCCGCCCCGGCTGCCGGGGGATCCGGTGTTCCGCATGTTCCTCAGCCGCCGCCTGCCGTGACGATCGCCCGGGAGCAGGATGTACCCGGTGGCGGCATCGGGTGCGTCACCCGGTTCGAGGTCCGCCGCGACGTCCTCGCCCGCGGCCCTGCGTGCCACCGGGCGGAGAGTACCGGATCCCGGCGGCAGAACTGGTGCCAGGCGCGTCCCACTCGCGGCCATGGAGATGAGCCGCTCGAAAGGGTCCGGGAAGGGCTCGAACCTGATCACTGAAATCGCTGCCTCCTCCTGGTGTGGTGTCTGGCGCCCAGCAGGGCAGGCGCCGCCTGCTGGCTTGGCGGGGCGCCCGGCCGGCCGCGTCCGCCTGGCTGACGGTCGCCGGCCGCGCATATCGCGTGACAGCCGTCGCTGGCCCCGGGCGGGGGCAGCGCGAGTGGCGCTCCGTCGTCACCGGCCGGATGTGGCGGGCTGATCCTTCCGGCAGGCTATGTGACCTGGATCTGCGGCATGAGGGAAGGCCGGGCGGCTTGCGTGGCAGGCGGTCGCGGGCGTCCTCCGGTCACCGGCCCGGCGGATCATGGCAGCCGGACGTACCCGTGCCGGCTCTTCCACAGGAAGTACTTCTCGAACGCGACCTTCATGGCGTGCACCTGCGGGCCGGGTATCATCACGGCGGCCTTGCGCGGGGGCAGCATGTGGTCGGCGAGGATCATCACGCCGTTGGCGCCGGCGTCCATCATGCACACGGCGGCCATTTCGCCGAAGTCCTTGTGCTTGACAGGCGGCTCGCCCCTGATTGCCGCGACGATGTTGCGGGCGGCCACCTTGGCCATCGACTCGGTGGGGAACCCGGTCTTGGGGATCCCGATCGGCACCGCAGTCTGCCAGGGCGCCGGCACCTGTGCGGCGATGCCGGCCGCATAGATCTCCGGGTAGGCCTTGGACTGGTAGGTGTCCTCGACCGGGACGTAGCCCTTGTCGTCGGACAAGCCCGGCGTGGCGCGGACGACGTCTTGGCCCGCGAAGGGCGGCACCACCATGGCGTAACGGAACGGCACGGCGGTGCCGTCGGTCAGCTTGATCCGGTCGCCGGTGACCTCCTCGAACGCGACCCCGGTCAGCGCGGTGATGCCCTCCTTCTTCAGGAACATGCTGAGCAGCTTCTCCCCGCCCGGCAGGCCGCCGATGCCGAAGTGGCCGACGAACGGCTCGCTGGTGACGAAGGTCAGCGACACCTTGTCGTGCAGCTTGGCCTTGCGCAACTGGTGGGAGGTGTTGAACAAGAACTCATACGCCGCGCCGAAGCAGCTGGCGCCCTGCGTCGCGCCGATCACCACCGGTCCAGGGGCATCGAGGAACTTCCGCCACCCCTCGCCCGCCCGTTCGGCGTCAGCCAGGGTCGTGATGGTATGCGCGTACCCATCCGGGCCCAGGCCCGGCACGACGTCGAACTTGTTACGGAAGCCGGTGGCGACGATCAGGTAGTCGTAGCCGTAGCTCCCGCCGGTGGTGGCCACCGTGCGGGCGGCCGGGTCGATCGCCGTCGCCTCCGCGTGCACGAAGCCGATCCCGTGCCCGTCGAAGACAGGCTCCAGGGGGAAGGTGATATCCCCTGCGCTGCGCTTGCCGAACGGCAGCCAGATCAGCGACGGGTTGAACAAGAAGCGGTCCGACGCCGATACCACCGTGACGTCGACATCCTCGCCCAGCTCGTGTTTGACCTCCAGCGCTGCGGTGAGCCCGCCGAAGTTACCGCCGATCACCAGCACGCGCTTGGCTGCCATGACCGCCACCTCGTTCCTGCTCGTCTTTGCGGGAGACAACTCCGCCGGATCACTATCGCCGGCCCCGGCCGGCCCGCGGCAGGGTCTTAGGTCACCGATGCCAGTGACCATCCGCCCCCGGCCCGCGCGGCCAGTCCGCGGCCTGCTGCCTGCGGCACCACGCCGACGCCCGGCGCCGCGACCAGATCACGCCGGACGGGCATGCGGGGCGGACCGGGCGCCGCCGGGCACCACAATGCGCAGCCAGCTGGCGCCGACCCGGGGCGGGGCGGGCCGGGCCGACGGCCATCGCGACTCGGCAGTGACGTGCAGCCCTTCGCGTTCCAGGCCGTGCCGGACCAGGTACCGGCCGGCGTAGAAGGCGACGCAGCAACCGAACGCGGCGACGAGCAGCTCCATCGGGGTGGGCGCCGCGTCCTGTCCGCCGGAACTGGCGGGCTGGCCGGCGTTCCGGTGGCGGGCCGGCCCCGGGATCGGCAGGATCGGGGGTATGACCTCCGAACCGCACCGGCAGGCGATCGGCTCACTGCGGGCCGTGGCACTCGACGCCCCGGACATCGACCGCCTGGCCACGTTCTACGAGCAGCTCGCCGGCTGGCAACGCGTCCCCGACGACGATGATGAGTGGATCACGCTCGACTCTGGTGACGGCTGGCGGATGGGGCTGCAACGGGCCATCGACCACGTGCCGCCCCACTGGCCGGGCCAGGACCGTCCGCAGCAGGCCCATCTCGACTTCCGGGTACCGGACATCGACGCGGCGGCCGAACGCGCCCAGCAGCTCGGCGCCACCCTGCTGCGCCGCAACGAGCGGTGGCACACGCTGGCCGACCCGGCCGGTCACCCGTTCGACCTGTGCCTCAACCCGGACGATCCGCGGACCACCCTGATGGGCGTCATGCTCGACTGCCCCGACGCGAAGGCGCTGAGCCAGTTCTACGCGGAGCTGCTCGGCAAGCCGGTGACGTACGAGGCGGACGGGGTCGCCGTGATCGGCGAGGACGGCGCGCAGCCGGTGATGTTCCAGCAGGTGGCGCAGTACACCGCGCCACGCTGGCCGGATCCGGCGTACCCGCAGCAGATCCACCTCGACGTGACGGTCCAGGACGTGGACGCGGCGGAACGGGCCGTCCTTTACATCGGCGCCACCCGGCTGGACGGCGCCGGCCCGAACTGGCGCGTCTACGCCGATCCGGCCGGCAAGCCCTTCTGCCTGGTGTGGACGGTCTAGGGCGAAAGGGGCGCGAAGCGGCGAAAGGTGCGGCTACCCCGCTGACAGGGCAAAGCCATTGGGCGCCATTTTTGCGGAAACAGCCCTGGCGGGCACAAGATCATGAGATCCGGACTTCCTCGATCTGGACCGGGCGGTGCTCGCGCAGCGACAGCGTGCAGGCCTCGGCCACCCAGCCGGTCTCGATCGCATCCAGGACCGTGCACGGTGACGCGCGCCGGCCGGCCACCACCTCGGTGAACGCCGCCAGTTCAGCGCGAAACGCCCCAGCCAGCCGGTCCATGAAGAACGTGAACGGCTTGCCGTCCGGGAACGACACGCCCGGCTCGGCCGACCGCAGCGGAAGCCCCGGTCCCAGTCCGGCCGCCATGCTGTCCCTGGTGCCGTGCACCTCCAGCCGCACGTCGTGGCCGCGCGCGTTGTACCGTGTGTTGGAGACGACTGCGAGCGCGCCGCCGTCCAAGGTCAGCACGGACGAGGCGGTATGGACGTCGCCGAGCTCGCCGAACCATTCCGCGTCTTGGTTCGTGCCCGCGGCGTACACCTCGGTCACCTCCTGGCCGGTCACCCACCGGACGGCGTCGAAGTCGTGCACGGCGCAGTCGCGGAAGATTCCGCCGGACGCGGCGAGGTAGGCCCGTGGCGGCGGGGCGGGGTCGAGCGTCGTGGACCGGACCGTATGGACCACACCGAGCTCGCCGTCGGCCACCGCGGCGCGGGCGGCGGCGAAGGCCTGGTCGAACCGGCGCGGGTATCCGATCTGGACCTGCACGCCCGCGTCGGCGACCCGGCGGGCGAGCCGGGCCGCCTCGTCGCTGTCGCGCGCCACCGGCTTCTCGCAGAAGGTGGGCAGGCCCGCGGCAACGCACAACTCGATAAGTTCGGTGTGGAAGCTGGTGGGGGCGGCAATGACCATCCCGTCGACCCCGGACGCTAGCACCGCCCCGGGGCTTCCGGCGATCCGCGCGCCGAGCCGTCCTGCAACCTGTTCGGCCAGCGCCGACACCGGGTCGCTGATTACCAGCTCCTCGACGGCTGGCAGGCCAGCCAGGGTCTCGGCGTGAAACGCGCCGATCCGGCCGAGGCCGAGCAGTCCGAGCCGCATCAGTCCATCCCTCCCAGCACGTTCTGGTCCCAGTCGATGACCGAGCCGGTGACCACGCCGGACCGGTCGGACAGCAGGAACGCCACGAACTCGGCGATCTCGCCGACCTGCCCGAGCTTGCCCATCGGCAGCGATGCGCCGGCCTTGGCCCGCCAGTCATCACCAGCGCCGTGGAATCGGCGCTGGGTGGCATCCTCGCCCTCGGTGTCGGTCCAGCCGATGTTCAGGCCGTTGATCCGGATCCGGTCCCAGCGGTGCGCGTGCGCGGCGTTGCGGGTCAGCCCGGCCAGCCCAGCCTTGGCCGCGACGTACGGGGCGAGGTAGGGCTGGCCGGCGTGCGCTGACGTGGACATGATGTTGACGATGGTGCCGGGGGCCTTGCGGGCGACCAGGTCGGCGACCACGGCCTGCATGAGGAAGAACGGGGCCTTGAGGTTCACCGCGATGTGCGCGTCGAACAGCTCGGGCGTCGTGTCAAGCAGGGTGCCCCTGGCGGTCAGCCCGGCCGCGTTGACCAGGCTGTCCACCCGGCCGAACGCCGTGATCACCGCCGCCGCGCAGGCTCGCGCCTGGGCCACGTCGGCCACGTCGGCCTGCACGAACAGCGCCTTGGTCCCGCCCGCGGTGAGCTCGGCGGCCAGCGCTTCGCCCGGCTCACGGCGCCGGCCGGTGACCGCGACGGTCGCGCCCTCCCGGGCCGCCGCCCGGGCGATGCCCGCGCCCAGGCCCGCTGTGCCGCCGCTGATCAGGACTACCTGGTCCCACAGCAGGCTGTGTGGCCCGCTCGTCTCTAGGGCCCCGCCCGTCTTCCCAGCGCTCTTCACCGGCGCCGCCTTTCCTGGTCGCTTATCCCTCGCTCCTCGGTCGGGCGGCGGCCCTCCGGCTCGCTCATATCTCTCCTGCGCTCCTCCTGGGTACGCCCCTCCGGTTCGCTCACGACGGCCTCCGGGGCTGGCGCCGGGCGCTCCAGGCACCGAGTTCGGTCTCCAGTTGCTGTCGTGACCAGCCTTCCGCCACGGCCCGGCCGAGGATGTCCGCCTGGGTAGGCGGCGCGAGCCCGTCGATGGGCTGGTCCAGGTCCAGGCTGGTGGGGAACGAGTAGCCTTCCGCGCACGCCGCGATCACGTTCCCGATCGCCGCCGGCGACGCCCCGTCGTCGGCCATGGCCTGCAGCGCCGGGGACACGGCGACCGACATCGCGGCCCGGTCGACGACCTCCATGGCCCGGCCGAACGCCGAGGACACCTGCAGCAGGTTGGCCATCCGCCTGACGTCGGCGGTACGGTTGGCGCCCGCGGCGTGGAATACGGCCGGGTTGAAGAACACCGCATCGCCCTTGCGCAGCGGCAGCTGCACGTGGTGCGCCTCGAAGTACTCCCGGAAATCCGGCCGCCGCCAGGCCAGGTAGCCGGGCAGGTACTTGTGCGAGTGCGGCAGGTACATGGTCGGGCCGGTCTCGGCCGGCATGTCGGTGTGCGCGACCGCGCCCTGCAGGGTGAGCACGGGCGAGAGCCGGTGCACGTGCGTCGGGAACGGCGCGGCCTGGGTTTCGGAGGCGAAACCCAGGTGGTAGTCCCGGTGCGCGCTCTGCGCCGCGCCGCCCGGGTTGACCACGTTGACCTGCGAGGTGACCTGATAGCCGGGCCCCAGCCAGGCCCGGCACACGGCCGCGATGAGGTTGTTGGCGTAGTAGTCCGCGAACACCTCCGGCGCGCGCAGGGCCAGCTTCTCCAGCGCGTTCCAGATCCGGTCGTTCTGCCCGGCGGCGGCGAAGTGATCTCCGGCCGCGCGGCCCGCCGCCCGCTGCGCGGCGATGATCGCCTCGAACTGCCGCGTGGCCCGGTCGACGACCCACGGGTCATCGAACGCGCCGGCCAGCACCACGATGCCCGGCCCGTCGAGCAGCGCGCGGGCCAGCTCGGCCTCCACCCGGAGCCGGCCCGCCGGACCGTAAAGCTCCTTCCGCAGCCGTGCGCCGTCGTAGATCAGCATGTTCTGCTCGACCGCAGCGGCGTACGGGTAATCAGCCAGATCAGTCTTCTGGCTCACCAGGTCGATGAGGTCGGCCAGGCGGCAGTCATCGGTGGACAGGTGGCCCGGCGCGGCATCGGAGGTCATCTGCTTGCTCCTCAAGGGTTCTCGTGCGCGGACGCCATCGGCTTGGCGTTATCCCAGCCTCGGAGGGCCGCTACGACCGTGCCGGCGGCGGGACGGAATGGGACTTGATGACCGCCGCGGTCGGCGGTGTCGTGCCGACAGGCGGTGCGCCGTCGCGTCGCCGGCCGGCGGTCAGCAGCTCGCGCAGGTAGGCGGCGCTTTGCCGGACGTCCGCGACCGGGCCTTCGCTGCGGGGCTCCTCGGTGAGGATGGTGTCTTGCTCCAGGACGTACCAGCCGTCGTAGCCGTGGCTGCGCAGGTGGCTGACGATGGCGGCGAAGTCCACGTCGCCGCAGCCCAGCGGCCGGTACATGCCGCGCCCGACGGCCTCGGTGTAGGTCAGCCGGCCCGACCGGACCTGGGCCGCGATCTGGTCGTTGACGTCCTTGAAGTGGGTGTGCGCGATGCGGTCCGGGGCCTGCCTGGTCAGCTCAGCCGGGTCGGTCCCGCCGATCAGCAGGTGCCCGGTGTCCAGGCACAGCGAGATGGCCGAGCCTTCCAGCACCCGCTGGACCTCGCCGCCGCGCTCGATCATGGTGCCGACGTGCGGGTGCAGGACGGCGCGGACGCCGCGCCCGGCGGCCAGGACGGTCAGCCGGTCCAGGTTGCCGAGCAGCGTCTTCCAGCCGGAATCGTCCAGTTCAGGGCGGGTATCGTAGCCGTCCTGGCCGGTGGCGGCGGACAGCACGAGCACGTCGGCGTGGGAAGCGTCGTAGCTGTCCAGCAGGCGGTCGATCCGGGGGACCGGGTCGTGGCCGGGCTCGTGCAGGACGACGGGGGTGAACCCGCCGACTGCGGCGAGGTGCCGGGCGGCCAGCAGCTCGGCCATGACCGTCGGGTCGGCGGGGAGGAACCCGTCCGGACCGAACTCGGTGGCGGCCAGCCCGACCTGCTGCATTTCGGTCAGGACACGCTCGGGCGGGAGCTGGTAGCCCCAGCCGGGCACCTCGCACACGCCCCAGGAGATTGGCGCGCCGGCGATCTTGTCAGCGGAGCTGGTCATGTGTGATCTCCTTAGGGCGGCGGTGGGTGCGCCAGGCTGGGTTGGCGACGGCCTGCGGCTCGCGGCCGGCGAGCACGTCGAGGACGCCCCGGGCGGCGGCCGTGAAGGTGGCCGCGGTGGCCCGCCGGCTCAGCCCCATCAGGTGCGGGGTGAGGACGACGTCGGGGTGGCGGTAGAGCGGATGGGGGCGGGGCGGCTCGGGGTCGAACACGTCGAGGCCGACCCCGGACAGCCGCCCGGCGGCAAGGGCCCGCCACACGGCGTCGATGTCGATGAGCCCGCCGCGGCTGCAGTTGACCAGCACCGCACCCGGCTTGACCCGCGCGAGGAAGGCGTCGTCGACCAGGTGGCGGGTCTGGCCGGTCAGCGGGAGGTGCAAGGTAATGACATCGCTGCCCCCGGCGAGGTCACCGAGGCCGGCGCAGCGCACCTCGGCGGGTGGCTCGCTGACCGGGTCGTAGGCCAGGATCCGCATCCCGAAGGCCGTCCCCAGCGCCGCGGTCCGCTGGCCGATCCGGCCGTAGCCGACCACCCCGAGGGTGGCGCCCCCGAGGTCGCCGACAGGGACCTCCGTGCGCTGAGCCCAGCGGCCCTCACGGACCAGCGCGGTGAGCGGGCCGAACCGCTTGACCAGGTGCAGCGCCATGCCGATCGCGCCCTCGGCCACCGCGGCGGCGCCGGCGCCAGGGGTGATCACCACGGCGATGCCCTGGGCCGTCGCGGCGGCCACGTCGACCAGTTCGACGCCCACCCCGGTCCGGGCGATGACCCTGAGCGCGGGCGCCTTGTCGAGCAGCGCCTGATCGACCCGGGCGTCGGCGCGGACGATGGCGCCCGCAGCGAGACTGAGTTCGGCGTCGCCGGGGTCGGGGACGAACCGGCAGTGCCCGTCGAACACCCCGGTCACCAGCGCTGGGTCGACCGACCCCAGCGCCACCACGACCGGCAGGCGGCCGGCCATCAGGCGTGCCCGAACGTGGCGTCGGGAACCGGTGTCACCTTGTGCCAGGCGCCGTCCCGGGCCGAGACCGCTGTGGCCGAGATGACCTCGGCGTCGGCCAGCGCCTCCTCGATGGTGGAGTTGCGCTGGTCTCCGCCGCTCGCCGCGACCAGGAACTTCTTGGCCTCGATGACCTTCAGGTCGTCGTAGCCCATGCTGTTGCCCGGCCCCGGCTGGAACCGGCCGTAGTCGCCGAGGTCGGCATTGCCCAGGACGGTGGTGTACCCGGCGTTGGCCCCGTCCCGGCCCAGGCACAGCCGCAGCTCGTTCATCCGCTCGAAGTTCCAGGCCGCCGATCCGTCGGTGCCGTAGATCTCGAAGCCGAGCGCGCACTGCGGGCCGACGCTGACCCGGGACGCCTCCAGGGTGCCGACGGCCCCGGCCGCGTGAGAGCCGGAGCCGAACCGGACCAGGGCGGCGACGTAGTCGTCGTTCTCCACCTCGCCCATCTCGCCGTTCTCGATCACGGCGAAGTGGGTAGCCGATCCCATCGGCAAGATGGGCCGCTGCGCGTACACGGTGGACAGCAGCGAGCTGACCTCGGTGATCGGCGCCACGACGTACTGCATCAGGTCGACGACGTGGCTTAGGAGGTCGCCGAGCGCGCCGCTGCCGGCCTGGTCGCGGCGGAACCGCCAGGACAGGGCGCCGTTGGGTTCGGCAGCGTAGCTGTTGAAGAATGCCGCGCGCACGTTGGTGATCCGGCCGAGCTCGCCCGCCGCGATCAGCTCGCGGACCCGCTCCACGGCCGGGACATGGCGGTAGTTGTAGCCGATGGACGTCACGACGCCGGCCGCCCGGGCCGCCGCAGCGACCTCGGCGGTCTCGCTTACGTCCCGGCCTACCGGCTTCTCGATCCAGAACGGCTTGCCCGCCCGGGCCGCGGCGACGCCGATCTCGCGGTGCAGCATGTTGGGGGCGCAGATGGACACCACGTCGACGTCGGGGTCGGCGAGCACGTCGCGATAGTCGGTCCCGGCCTTGGCGTAGCCGAGAACCTCCCGGGCGTATTCGGTGCGGTCCGGGGCGGTGTCAGCCGCGTGCACGAACCGCGGCCGGATCTTCAGCTCGGGGTAGAGCAGCGGGATGGCCTGGTAGGCGCGGCTGTGCAGCTTGCCCATCCAGCCCACGCTGATCAGGCCGATACCGGGCTGGGCGTATCCGTCGTGGCTGGTCTTCATGGCGGGCGTCCTGTTCTGTCACTGAGGCTTGGATGAGGTGCGAGCCCGGCCGAGCTCGGCGCTGACCGCGGTCGCGAGCAGGGTGGTGTCCGAGCCGATGGCCACGAACGACCAGCCCTGCTCGAGCCGCCGGGCGGCGGCGGCGCCGTCGGTGACGAGCAGGCCGCAGGCCTTGCCGTGCCGCTGACTGGCCGCCTTGACGTGCTCGATGGCCTCGGTGAACGCAGGCGCGGTGAGGTCACCAGGGACGCCGAGGTCGTGGCTGAGGTCGCGCGGGCCGACGAACAGCACGTCCACCCCGTCCAGCGCGGCGATCGGCTCGGCGTTGCCGACGGCGGCCGCCGACTCGATCTGGACCACGCCGAGGACCTCGGAGCTGGCGCGGTCCAGGGCGCCCGGGTCGAGGCCGAACCGGCAGGCCCGGTTGTAGGTGGCCACGCCCCGGTCCCCGGCCGGGGGGTAGCGCAGGTGCCGGACCGCCTCGGCGACCTCCTCTACCGTGTTCATGCGGGGCAGCATGATGCCCGCGGCTCCGGCGTCGAGCACGCGTCCCATCCGGATGCGGGCCGCGGACTCCACCCGGACCACGGTGGGCACCCCGTAGCTCCCGGCGGCGGGCACGACGTCGCGGACCTGCTCCTCGCCGCCAGCGCCGTGCTCGAGGTCGAGCAGCACCCAGTCGACCCCGGCCGCGGCGCAGACCTCGGCGGCCAGCGGCGACGCGGTACCGATGAAGGTGCCGAGGGTGGGGGTTCCGGACCGGACTGCGGCGGCCAGGGCACCATGGTTGAGGGGGCCAGCGTTAGGGGTGACAGAGTTCAGCGGTCCCGCGCTCATCCGAACCACCGCTGGCTCTTCAGGTCGGTCTCGTACTCGGCCCGCAGGCCGGCGGTGGTTTCCATGGTCGATACCTCGGCCGGGGCGACGTCCCACCAGACCCCGGCGCCGGGCAGGTCGGCGTGCGGGATGACCGGCACCACGATCACCACCGGGCCAGGATGGCCGCGCGTCTCGGTCAGCGCGTCCCGCAGCTCGGAGGCGGTCGTGGCCCGGCAGGCGCGAGCACCGAGGCCGGCGGCGACCTGCACCAGGTCAAGGCGGAGGTAGTCACCCTCCAGCCGCGGCGCCTTGGTCACCTCTCCGGCGGCCAGCTGCAGCGGCTCGGGCCGGTAGCGGAACTCGTTGCCGAACTCCCTTCCGCTGCGCAGCATCTGCAGCCGGTGAATGACCTGGTAGCCGTGGTTCTCCGGGACGACGAGCGTGACGGCCAGGCCCTCGGCGGCCGCGGTGACGAGTTCGGTCGGCGCCAGCAGGAAGGTCCCGTCGCCGAGGAACGAGACGACCCGCGCACCCGGCTCGGCGTCGGCCAGCCGCACGCCGATCGCGGCCGGGATCTCATAGCCCATGCAGGAGAAGCCGAACTCCAGGTGGCAGTGCCGCCCGCCGGTCGCGTCCCACACCTTGAGCAGGTCGCCGGGCGGTCCGCCGGCGGCGGCGATCACCACGTCGCCGGGCCGCGCGTGCTCCTGCAGGACCCCGATGAGCTGGCCCTGGGTGAGGACCGCGCCGGTGCCGGTGACCACGTCCGGGCCCGCCCCGGCCGGGTCGAACGCCCGGTCCGGATCCAGCGCGGCGGCCCGGGCCGCGGCCCATTCGCCGTTCACCTGCTCGGCCCGGGCCCGCCAGGCCGCGGGCGCGCGCAGGCCCGCCCGGGCGGCGCCGTCGGCCAGCGCGGCCAGCGCGAGCCTGGCGTCGGCGATGATGCCGGTGGCGCCGAGCCGGTCGGCGTCGCGCGGGCTGACGTTGACGCTCGCGAACCGCACCGCGGGGCTGGCGAACAGCGAGTGCGAGGCGGTGGCGAAGTCGGTCAGCCGGGCCCCGACGGTCAGCACCAGGTCGGCCTCGCGGGCCAGGGCGTTGGCCGCGGGAGTTCCTTCCAGCCCGATGCCGCCGAGCTGCCACCAGGCCTGCTGCTGCACGGCGCCCTTGCCGGCGAAGGTCTCGGCCACCGGGATGCCGGCCGTCCCGGCCAGGCGCTCGAGCTCGGCCGTGGCGCCGGAGTAGATGACGCCGCCGCCCGCGATGATCAGCGGCCTGGCCGCCGCGGCCAGCATCGCCAGGACGGCATCGATCTCGCCGGAGTCGGGCTGCGGCCGCCGGATGGCCCAGTCCCGACCGGCGAAGAACCCGGCCGGCCAGTCGTAGGCGCAGGCCTGGATGTCCTGCGGCAGCGAGAGCACGACGGCGCCGGCGCCGGCCGGGTCGGTGAGCACCCGCATGGCCGCGGGCAGCGCGGTGAGCAGCTGCTCGGGCCGGGTGATGCGGTCGAAGAACCGGCAGACCGGGCGGAACGCGTCGTTGACGGTCACGTCCGCCTCCAGCGGGTGCTGCAGCTGCTGCAGTACCGGGCCCTGATGCCTGGACGCGTACGTGTCGCCGGGCAGCAGCAGCACCGGCAGCCGGTTGACGGTGGCCAGCGCCGCCCCGGTGACCATGTTCAGCGCGCCCGGGCCGATCGAGGAGGTCACGGCCAGGGTGGCGTGCCGTCGGCTGTGCTTGGCGAACGCGGTGGCCGCGTGCACCAGGGCCTGCTCGTTACGGCCCTGGATGAACGGCATCACGTCGCTGAGCTGGTCCAGGGCCTGGCCGAGCCCGGCCACGTTGCCGTGGCCGAAGATGCCCAGGGTGGCGGGGATCAGCCGGCGGCGCTGGCCGTCGGCGACCGAGTACTGCCGGGACAGGTAGGTCACGAGCGCCTGGGCGGCGGTCAGCCGTACGGTCTGGTCGGTCATCGTCGGATGCTCCTTTTTGCTGGGCCTTTCCTGAGGCCCTTACCAGGGCCGGCCGTGCAGGATGACAGTCTTGGTGTCGGTCATCTCGGCCACCGCGGAGCGGGGGCCTTCCTTGCCGATGCCGCTCGCCTTCAGGCCGCCGTAGGGCATGAGGTCGGCCCGCCACAGCGGGGTCCAGTTGATGTGCACGGTGCCGGCGTCGATCTCCCGGATGGCCCGCACCGCGCCGGCCACGTCGGAGGTGAAGATGCCCGCGCCCAGCCCGTAGGGCGTGCCGTTGGCCTGCGCGATCGCGCTCTGGAAGTCCTCGGCCGAGCTGACCGCCACGGCCGGGCCGAACAGCTCCTCCTGGCTGAACGGCGACCCCGGGCCGACCCCGGCCACCACCGCCGGGGACACGATCGCGCCGTCGCGCTCACCGCCGGTCAGCAGCTTGGCGCCCTCGCTGACGGCACGGCGGATGGTCTCCTGCACCCGTTCGGCTTCGGTAACGGTGATCAGCGTCCCCATCGTGGTCTGGTCCGAACGGGGGTCGCCGGTGCGGATGGCCTCCACCTTGGGCACCAGCGCGTCGAGAAAGTCCGCGCCGACGGCCGGATGGGTGATGACCCGCTGCACCGAGATGCAGACCTGGCCCGCGTTGACGTAGCCGCCGGCCGCGACCGCGCTGGCGGCCAGCTCGATGTCCGCGTCGGGCAGCACCACGACCGGGCAGGAGGAGCCGAGCTCCAGGGACAGCTTCTTGATCCCGGCGAGCTGCGTGATGCGCTGCCCGGTGGCGGTTGACCCGGTGAAGGAGACCTTGCGCACCCGCGGGTCGGTGACCAGGGCGTCGCCCAGGCTCCCGCCCGGGCCGGTAAGGACGGACAGCACCCCGTCCGGCAGCCCGGCGTCGGTGAAGCACCGGGCCAGGGCCAGCGCGGTCAGCGGGGTGGTCCTGGCCGGCTTGAGCACCACCGCGTTGCCCGCCGCCAGCGCCGGCGCCAGCTTGTGCATGACCAGCAGGGCCGGGTAGTTGAACGGGGTGATCGCCACCACGATGCCCACCGGCTGGTGGATGGTGAACCCGATCTTGTCCAGGCCGGTGCCGCGGTTAGCGTCCAGCGGCAGCGCGTCGCCGTACAGCTGGGTGCCCTCGAACGCGGCCAGCCGGATCAGGTCACCCGAGCGGCCGGCCTCGCCCCGGGCCTCGGCAATGGTCTTCCCGGCCTCGGCGCTGATGATCTGGGCGGTCTGCTCGGCGCGCTCGTCGGCCAGTTCGGCGGCGCGCATCAGGATCCGCATCCGCTCGAACGCCGGCGTGCGCCGCCAGGTCGCCGCGCCGGCCTCGGCGCGGTCCAGCGCGGCGCCGACGTCGTCCGCGCCGGCGACCGGCACCGTCCCGGCGACCGCCCCGTCGAACGGCGAGGTCACCTCCTCAGTCCGGCCGCTCGCGGCCGGCTCCCACCGGCCGCCGATCAGCATCTCCATCCGCAAGCACCAGCCCGTCAGCTCATCGGGGGACGGTCACCCCGTCCCTACCGGTTCGATGCACTCGACACTGCATGACCCGAATCGCCAAGTCAACGGCGCGCCAGCCATCAAAAATCCATCATTATGACGGATGCGTCGTGGGCTTACAGGTCGGGTATTCCGGCTCTGGCCTAAGCCCGCAGACAACCTAGGCTGGTCTTCGTACCAGCTCATGAGGTAAATTAGGCCGAACGGAGCCGCCTCTTGGCAGTTACTTCAGGACAAGGGCTCGCGTTGGCCGATGGTCGCAGGGCCACGCAACGTAATGCAGAAACATCAGACGTCCATCAGAAAGGTAGCATGCCCCACCCCTACCCGATCCGGGAGATAGCGCGTCAGGCCGGAGTTAGCGAGGCCACCGTGGACCGCGTCCTGAACAATCGCGGCGGCGTTCGCCCGAGCACCGTCAACGACATCCAGCAGGCCATCGCCGATCTCGACCGGCAGCGCAGTCAGCTGCGGCTCAACGGCCGGGTATTCATGATCGACATCGTGATGCAGACACCCGACCGGTTCTCCTCCGCGGTCAAGACCGCGCTCGAGCACGAGCTGCCGTCACTGCGACCCGCGGTCGTCCGGTCCCGGTTCGATTTCCGTGAAACGGGCCACCCGCGCGAGATCGCCAGCGTGCTGGATACGATCGCCAGGCGAGGCTCACGCGGGGTCATCCTCAAGGCACCGGAGGCGCCCGAGGTCAACACCGCGGTGCTGCAGCTGGCCGAAGCCGGCATTCCGGTCGTCACGCTGGTCACTGACCTGCCGTTCAGCAAGCGGGTGGCCTACGTCGGGATGGACAACCGGTCGGCCGGGGCCGCGGCGGCATACCTCATCAACCAGTGGCTGGGCGAGCGAGACAGCCGCGTCCTCGTCGCGCTGAGCCGCACCGTCTTCCGCGGCGAGGAGGAACGCGAGATCGGCTTCCGGTCCGCGATCCGCGAGCGGTGGCCGCACCGCGCCCTCACCGAGATCACTGACAGCGACGGCCTGGACACCTCGGTCTACCGGCTAACGCTCGGCGTCCTGGACCGCCACCCCGACATCGAGGCCGTCTACTCGATCGGCGGCGGCAACCGGGCCATCCTTGAGGCCTTCGACGCCCGGCACCGCCCCTGCCGGGCGTTCATCGCGCACGACCTAGACGCAGACAACCGGGAACTGCTCGAGGCGGGCCGCCTGTCCGCCGTGCTCTATCACGACCTGCGCCGGGACATGCACCGTGCCTGCCAGATCATCATGCAAGCCCACGGCGCCCTGGACGGCCTGATCGCCACTGCGGCCGCCCCCATCCAGATCATCACGCCCTTCAACATCCCGCCGGAAACTGCGGCGTAAGCATTACCCGCCGCCCTGCCGGGAGTGAAGGCGCTCATCGTGAGCTCTGGCTGGATGCGGCGTCGGCGAGTGCGACGTCGATGAGGGCCAGGGCGCTGGTGGTGACGATGGCGCGCGCCTGGTCGGGGTTGAGGCCGCGGACGTCGGTCAGGACGATGAACGCCTCCCAGCCGATCACGCAGGTAAGGGCGGAGACGAGGTCGTCGTAGCGCCGCCGGCCGAGCCGGGGCCGGATCGGCTCTAGGGCCTGCTCGATCCAGCCGACGCGCCGGTAGCCGCGCTTGGGCTCGCCGGCCTCCGGCGGGGCGTCCACGGTCAGCCTGATCATCTTGCGGCCGATCGGCAGCGTCTCGGCGATGCCGCCGGCCAGCGCCGAGATCAGTGCGCGGATCCGGTCGTGGACATCAGCGTCGCTGACCGCCGTCAGGGCGCCGTCGACGTCGAGGCGTGCAGCGCGGACACCTCGCCGAAGCCCTTGATCCAGCGGGCGGGCAGGTCGACCTTCCGCTCGGTCACGCTGGTGGCTTCGGTGACCGCGGTGACCTCCTCGTCGCCGACCTTGAGCAGGATCTGGCTCGCGGTCGCGACGGCCCCCGCGAGGGCGGCGCGCATCGGCGGGTTGAAGTCGACGTTGGTCGTGCCCGACGTCACCGGCGGCGTCGAGAGGGCAGACGGCGGCAGGTCCAGCCGTGCGTGAACGCCGCAGCAGGTCGAGAACGACTCGAACCGGAGCCGGTCGGTGTTGCTGGTCACCACCGGGTCGCGGAGCATCCGGACGGTGGCCGCCGCGACGTGGTAGTGCGCGCGGGCGATCGCGGCGGTCGCGAGCAGCGCCTGCGCGGCTGGCCCCGGCTCGGCGAGGAACCCGGTGAAGAAGCAGGGGTGCACGGCCGGGCCGGCCTCGGTAACCCCGCCCGAGGTCGCCAGCGAAAGCACGTCCCGGGAAGGCCCGGAAGCAAGCTCGCGCGGCAGTGCTTGCCTAAGCAGTCCCGAAGGAGCCGCGTACCGGTATAGATGAGTCACAGGCCCCGACTCGCTCATAGCGGCATGCTACCGTCCCGCAGTCATCGCCGTCTAGAACATGTGTGCGAACCCCTGTATCGATTTCGCAGCTCCGTCAGCGGGTGACGTCGCCCGCGGTCCCGCCGAGATAGCTGGCGGCGAGCAGCGCGCTGTCCTTGCTCAGCTGTTCGGCGCGGCCGCTAGCGGCCAGTTCGCCGTGGGACAGGATGTAGCCGCGGTCGGCGATCTTCAGCGCCAGGTGCACGTGCTGCTCCACCAGCAGGACCCCGGTGCCCTGGCTGGCCGCGGCCGACCGCACCGCCGGCAGCAGCCGGTCCACGATCACCGGGGCCAGGCCCAGGCTCATCTCGTCGAGCATCAGCAGCTTCGGCTTGCGGCTGAGCACCCGCGCGATCGCGAGCATCTGCTGCTCGCCGCCGGACAGCAAGCCAGCCTTGCGCCCGCGTAGCCTGCGCAGCGCCGGGAAGTGGTCGAAGGTGGCGTCCATCTGGGCCGGGCTGTTCGTACGATCCAGCCGGAAGTGCTCGGCGACGGTCAGGCCGAAGAAGATCCCGCGGTCGTGCGGAACGTGCGCGAGGCCAAGCCGCGCCCGCGCGGTCGCGGAGACGCCCGCGAGGTCGAGGCCGGCCAGCCGGACCGCGCCGCTGACCGGCTTGAGCAGCCCGGAGATCGCCCGCAGCGTGGTGGTCTTGCCGGCCCCGTTGGCGCCGAGGAGCGCGACGACCTCACCGCGGCCCACCGTCAGCGTCAGGTCGCGCACGACCGGCGCACGGTCGTAGGCCACGCTCAGCCGGTCGAGTTCGAGGACGGTATCGCTTCCAGTGGCTGCCATCTGCCCACTCACCTTCGCCGGCCGGCACGCTTGCCCGGCACGATCGCCACCAGCTTCCACCACCGCGGCTTTCCCGGCATTGGCGTCCAAGCCAACTTGCCTGGCGCGAATATGTGCCCTCCGCACACTTGACACGATCGTGACCTGGATTGTGAACAAAATAGTTGACGATGATTGCCTGCCGGTTTTCTCCTGAGGAGGTGTTTCATGCTGCTTTCTCGATGCCCTCGGAGAACGCGTCTGCCCACCAGGAGGGACCACCGTGCGAAGACACAGCAGACTCGGCCTGGCCAGCTTCGCCGCGGTCGCCACGGCGGTGCTGGCCGCGGCGGGCTGCAGCAGCAGCGCGAGTTCCGGCTCGACCCCGGCCACGCCTACCAGCGCGGCGCCGGCCAGCAGCGTCCCGGCGAGCACAGGTGCCGGGGGGCAGGGTGCCCAATCCGTCACGAACTACCTGAGCTACACCGGCGGCAAGGCCGGCGCGGCGGACAAGTCGCTGCCGCCGGTCTACATCGGCTACGTCAACCAGCAGGGCGGCCCGACGGCCGTCGGCCTGCTGGCCACGGCCGGCGCGCAGATGGCGGTCAACTACGCCAACGCCCAGCTCGGCGGGGTGGACGGCCACCCGATCCAGCTTGTCACCTGCTTCATCGCCTCGGCCGAGGAAGAGGGCACGGTCTGCGCGCAGAAGTTCCTCGCCAACTCCAAGGTCGACGTGATCGAGCTGGGTGGCGTGGCGATCGGCGTCCAGTCGTTCTTCAGCACGCTGGGTGGCGCCAAGCCGGTGATCGATGGCGTCGCGGCGACCCCGATCGATTCCGTGCAGAAGAACGCGGTGATCCTGTTCGGCGACGCGACCCACATTCTCGCGCCGTTCGGCACGTACGCGAGGGATGTCCTGCACGCCAAGACCGCGGCGCTCGTCTACCCGTCGGACAATGCCGGCATCGCCGTTGGCGCCGCGGCGGTCAAGGCCGGGCTGGTGGCGGCCGGCATCTCGGTCAAGGCGGTCGGTTACCCGGAGACCCAGACCGACCTGACCTCGGTGCTCACCGCGGCGGGCGCGCAGACGGCCGACCTGGTGATCCCGTACAGCGACGCCGCCGGCTGCGTGAACCTCGCCAAGAGCCTCAAGACGCTGGGCATCACCGATCCCAAGAAGATCCTCTCGGCGCCGCTGTGCCTCAACGGGCAGGTCATCAAGGGTCTCGGCGACTTCCCGCACTGGACATACTCGATCGCGAGCTCGCTGTTCGGCGACCCGACCGACCCGGGCATGCCGGCCTACGAGACGGCAGCGAAGAAGTACTCCACCCAAGCGAACGAGCCCGACCCGTGGAACATCGTCGACTTCGGCCAGACGCTGACGACCATCAAGATCATGAACGAGGTCGGCTACGCGAGCCTGTCCCCGTCGGCGATCCTGGCCAAGGCAAAGGCGTTCACCGGACCGCAGGCGCTCGGCGCCCCCGCGCTCGACTGCGGCAAGTACACGAACGCGCCGGGCGTGTGCAACGACCGCATCCAGTTCTTCGAGTACACGGGCGGTGTGACGAGCGGCAAGCCCAACTGGACCAAGGTGGCCGGCTGGCTCCAGCCGCCATCCTGACGCGTCCCGATCCCCGGCCCTCGCAAGGAATGACCAGTGCAACAGATCCTGCTGTTCATCCTCCTCGGCCTCGGCTCCGGAGCGCTGATCGCCGGCATCGCGCTCGCTGTCGTGCTGACCTACCGAGGGTCGGGGATCATCAACCTCTCCACCGGCGCCATCGCGATGCTCGGTGGCTACGCCTTCTGGGCGCTGAACGCCGGAAAGCTCGCCACGCTGCCCACCGCCGTAGCGCTGCCGCTCAGCCTGCTTTTCGTCCTCGTGGTCGGCGCGATCACCGAGTTCGCCGTCTACCGGCCGCTGCGCAACTCCTCACCGCTGGCCAAGCTCGTCTCCTCGCTCGGCGTGCTGCTCATCGCGCAGTCGGCCATGCTGCTCGCCTTCGGCGTCACCCCGCAGCCTGAACCCGGCATCCTGCCGGCCAGCGTCGTGCACATCTTCGGCGCGGTGGTCCCGATCAACCGGTTCATCCTGGCCGGCCTGGTGATCGTGGCCGCCGCCGGGCTGGCCGCACTGTACAAGTGGACCCGCTTCGGGCTCGCCACCCGGGCTGCCGCGGAGAACGAGGCCGCAGCGATGCTCAGCGGACTGTCGCCGAACATCATCTCGCTGACTAACACGCTGCTCGCGTCCCTGCTGGCCGGCACGCTCGGCATCCTGGCCGCCTCGATCACTCAGCTTGACCCGAGCACGCTGCCGCTGCAGATCATCCCGGCACTGGCCGCCGCGCTGATCGCCTCGTTCACCTCGTTCGGCATCGCGGTCGGCGCCAGCTTCGGTATCGCCATCATGTACTCGCTGCTCCAGTACGCCTCGGCCCAGTCCTGGTTCCCGCAGTCCGGAGGCGTCTCGCTGCCCGGCGTCACCGACCTGCTGGCGTTCGGAATCGTCGTCGTCGTGCTGTTCTGGCGCGGGTCGCGCATTCCCGGCCGCGGCGAGATCGTCGAGCGGCGGCTGCCTGAGTCGCCCCGCCCGCAGCACCTGGTCCGCACCGGGCTGATCTGCGGGCTCGTCGGCGCGGTGCTGCTAATCGTGTTCCCGTTCGACTTCCGCGAGGCGCTGATCAATACGCTGATCGGCGCGCTGATGGCGCTGTCGCTCGTGGTGGTCACCGGCTTCGTCGGCCAGATCTCGGTCGTCCAGCTCGCGCTGGCCGGCTCCGCCGGATTCACGATCTCGCACATGGCCGTCAATTTCGGCATCACGTTTCCCGTCGCGGCGCTGGCGGGCATCGTGGTCGCGGTGGCGATCGGCCTGATTACCGCGGTATCCGCGGTCCGGGTCCGCGGAGTGAGCCTGGCCGTCGTCACACTCGCTGGTGCCGTCGCCATCGAGAACTTCGGCTTCGTCAACAGCACCTGGGGCGGCGGCCTGGCCGGATCGCCGGTGCCCGAGCCGAAGTGGTTCGGGCTCGACCTCGGCCCGCGGGCGCCGTTCCGCGGGATCGACGGCAACCTGCCGAGCCCGGTCTTCGGCTGGGTCGTGCTGATCTGCTGCGTGCTGCTGTGCGTCGCGATCGGCTACCTGCGCCGCGGCAAGCTCGGGCAGCGGATGCTCGCGGTGCGCTCCAACGAGCGGGCCGCCGCCGCCGCGGCGATCAACCCGCGGACCGTGAAGCTGGCCGCCTTCGGCATCGCCGCGTTCATCGCCGGCCTGGCCGGCGTGCTGTACGCGTACAACTTCGGCTCGGTCAGCGCCGACCGGTTCGACGCGGTGACCGCGCTCAGCCTGATCGCGTTCGCCTACGCGGGCGGCATCACGCTCATCTCCGGCGCGGTGTTCGCTGGCCTGCTGTCCGCGCAGGCGCTGATCCCGTATGCGCTCGAAAAGTGGTTCGGCCTGAACGGGAACTGGTTCCTGCTGGTCGGCGGCGTGCTGCTGATCTTCACCCTGCAGCAGAACCCGGAGGGCGTGGCCGGCGACCTCTACCGGCGGATACACAGGCAGCCCGTGATCCGCGCGCCGGAGGCCGCCGCCATTCCCGTTCGCAGCACGCAAGGAGCCGCGCGGGCCACCGCGCGCAGCGCGGATCAGTCGGCGCGCGCCGATCTCGCCGGCCGACCCGCCGTGCTGCGCGTCACCGGCCTGTCCGTCGCGTTCGGCGGCGTGCACGCGCTGCGGGACGTCACGCTGGAGGTCCGCGAGGGCGAGCTGGTCGGCCTGATCGGCCCGAACGGGGCGGGCAAGACCACGCTGGTGGACGCCGTCTCGGGCTTCGTGGAGTGCGCCGGCCGCGTCGAGCTTTCCGGCGCGGACATCGGCGGGCTGCCGCCCTACGAGCGCGCCCGCCGCGGGCTGGGCCGCACCTGGCAGAGCACGGAGCTGTTCGACGACCTGGACGTACGGGAGAACCTGACGGTGGCATCCAGAAGCGGGTCGGCGATAAGGGCGCTCGGCCTGGCGGGCATGGACTGGGCGGCCGAGGCCATGCCCGCCCAGCTCTCCATGAGCCAGCGCAAGCTGGTCGGCGTCGCCCGCGCGCTGGCCGCGGAACCCCGGCTGCTGTGCCTGGACGAGCCCGCCGCGGGCCTGGATACGCGGGAGAGCGCCGAACTCGGCGCCCGGCTGCGCGGCCTGGCCGACCGGGGCCAGTCGATGCTGCTGATCGAGCACGACATGGGGCTGGTGCTGGGCATCTGCGACCGCGTGATCGTGCTCGAGTTCGGCCAGGTGATAGCCGAAGGCCTGCCGGACGCCGTCCGGCAGGACCCGCGTGTCATCGCCGCCTACCTCGGCGGCGGCACGACGAGCGGCAGCGGGACCGGCGGCGCCGGAACCGACGACGGCGGGATCATGTCCAGCACACTGGCCGAGTGATCTCGCGGTCGCCTGGGGCCGGGCATCCAGGTGATCTCGGGAGCGGGCGGAACGCGGAAGAGCGCAGCTTCGTCCTTGGCGGGCGAGGAGGTGATGGCGTGGGCCGCGACGACGGCCTGCCGGTACCAGGCATCAGCCTGTAGCCCCGGCCCGGACCGTCGACGTCCGGCTGCCGGTGAGCGAGGATGAGTCAACGGCTGCCACGGCCGGGCCCGGCCGGATCCGGGCCGGGCCCTCCTGAGCCGAGGAGGCGTCAGCATGACGGTTCAGCTGCCCTTGGAGCAGGTTCACCCGCTGGACATGGCGCCCTTGCTCCGCCAGTTGCAGCGCGATGGCGTGATCCACCGGGTCCGCACCGCGGTGGGTGATGACGCGTGGCTGGTCACCGGCTATGCGGAGGTCCGCCGCCTGCTGGCGGACGAGCGGCTCGGCCGCTCTCACCCTGACCCCGTCCGGGCTCCCCGCCAGGGGGCGTCAGTGCTGTTCGGCGGGCCGATCGGCAACTACGACACCGAGCAGGCCGACAATGCCCGCGTGCGCTCCCTGCTGCAGCCGCACTTCTCACCCGCGCGGATGCGCGGGCTCCGGCCCCGGGTGGAGGAGCTGACCGCGGGCCTGCTCGATGACCTGGCCGGGCACGGACCGCCCGCCGACCTGCACCAGGCCCTGGCGCTGCCGCTGCCCATCCAGGTCATCTGCGAGCTGCTCGGCGTGCCGTACGCCGACCGTGACCAGTTCCGTGCCTGGAGCGAGGCCGTCGGCGACGCGCGCGACCGGGCCCGCTCCGAGCAGGGGATGGGTGAGCTTTTCCGCTACGGCCGGCAGCTGGTGGCCCGCCAGCGCGAGCAGCCAGGTGAGGACTTCATCTCCCGGCTGTGCGCCGACGGCCTCGGCGACGACGAGATCGCGATGCTGTCGATGGCCCTGCTGTTCGCCGGCCACGAGACGACCGTGGTGGCGATCGGCCTGGGTGCCCTGTGCCTGCTCACCCATCCGGGCCAGCAGCAGGCCCTGGTCCGTGACCCCGGGCGGATCACCGCCGCGGTGGAGGAGATGCTGCGCGCTCCGGGCCGCAGCGGCGGCGGCATCCCCCGCTACGCCCGCACCGACCTGCAGATCGGGGACGTCACCGTGCGCGCCGGTGAGCTGGTGCTGCTGGACAACCGCGCCGCCAACCACGATCCCGCGGTCTTTCCCGGCTCCGGTCGCTTCGACATCACCCGCCAGGACGCGGCCCACCTCTCGTTCGGGCACGGCGCCCACTACTGCCTCGGCGCCCCGCTCGCCCGCATCGAGTTGCACGTGGTCTTCTCCCAGCTGCTCGCGCGCTTCCCCGGGATGCGGCTCGCGGTCCCCGTCGAGCAGCTGCGGGTGCGTTCCGGCACGCTGACCGGCGGCCTGACCAGCCTGCCCGTGGAATGGTAAGCGCGGTCAGTCACGTTCGGCCCGCATCGGCGCGGTTTCCGGCGGCGGCCCGTAACACCCGGTCCGTTCGGGATCAGAGGAGATCTTGGCCCCGAACGGGCTCTGGCTCACATCTCGGGACGAGAACGCAGCCGTCCGGGCGGCTCCGGCGGCCCGCTGACCGCGCCGCACCCGGCAGGAATACCCGTTTCTTCGCAAACCCGCCATATCCGGCACGACGCCAGCCAGCCCGGAGCCACCATCCCGAGATGTGAGCCTGAGCACCGAACGTACCGGGTTTCACCTCCCTGAGCCGGCCGGGAGCTTAGCTGGCGCGGGTAAGGAACCCGTGCGCCGAGCCGGGGTAGATGATCACCTTGAACTGAGATCAGCGCCCTGCCTCGATCGTGGCGATGTGGTAGACACGGGACCGTGACCTCAGCTGAGCGGCCGCACCCGGCGCTGATGACGCGGCTGGCCGCGGCGATGCGTGGCGAGATCGCGGCGACGACCGTGGAGGCGTACCGCCGTGCCGGGGCTGCCGCCTACCAGGATCTGCTTGATGCCGAGCAGTTGCGCGGCGACCTGG
>WNGG01001157.1_pt1 | contig 65933 bp, 61 predicted proteins | sample 5400661 | NCBI WGS metagenome assembly WNGG01 (sample SAMN13153372, study PRJNA577476) | soil metagenome | isolation source: 100 cm soil or saprolite under Garry oak tree replicate 1 | place: USA:California | collected 2016-06-15
CCGCTGCCGCGGTGCGCGCCTGGCGCGCGGCCGATGGCGCCGTGCGCCCGCAGCGCGCCCAGGCCTCCTCCGCGCGCGCCGCCGAAGCCACCCAGGTGGGCAAAGGCGATCGCCTGGCCGACGGCGGCGAGTCCCGCGGCCCCCAGGCGCCCTTGCGCGCGCTCCAGCGGCGAATGCGCCTCGGGCCGGCGCAGCTCGGCGGCCAGCTGGCTCGCCGAGGCGTCGCGCAAGAGGGTCTCGATCCCGGGGTGGAGCTTCCGCAGGGTCTGCAGCTGCTTCTCGCCCAAGGCGATCGCGGATGGCTGGGGAAGCGCGCCGCGCTGGTTGCGCGCCTGCGCTCCGGCCGCCTTCTGCGCCTCGCCGGCGAGGCGCGCGAGCGCCGCCCGGCGCTCCTCGAGCAGCGCGCGGAAGGGCTTCAGGGCCGCGGCGCTCCCGCGGGCGGACGCGAGGTCGCCCATCTGCGCGAGCAGCCCGCCCACCTCTCGCGCTCCGTCGGACAGCTCCGAGGCGCTTCGCCTTCCATGGAGGCGCGCAAGGATGCCGTCCATGTGCGCCAGGTGGCCTCGCAGCTCGCCGGCGCGCGGATCGGTCAGCGTGCGGTGGCCGGCGGTGGCGAGGCTGCCGAGCGTCTTCTCGAACCGCTGGGCGACGCCGACGCGCAGATGGCGATCGCGCTCGATGAGCGCGTCGAGACCGGGCGAGGCGGAGCGCAGCGCGCCGCGCGGCGCCAGCAGCTCCGGCAGCGTGACGACGACCGGGGCCAGCGCGCCCGACGGATGGGGCGTCCCGTGCCCGCGCGCCGCGCGCAGGTAATCGTCCCGCAGGCGCGCATACCGCTCGCGGGCACGCTCGCGCTCGTCTTCCACGGCTCGGAGCCGCGCGCGCTGCTCGGGATGCACGCCGCCGGCGTTGCGCGCCTGCGAGAGCCCGGCCGTGGCGCGGTCGATGGCGTCCTTGCGGGCCGCCAGGAAATGCAGCAGCTCGTCGCGCCGCGGGCCGGACAGCGCCGCGATGTCGTGCGCCAGGTGGCCCCACGAAGCGGCGCACTCGTCCAGGTCCGCGGCCACGTCGAATGCCGCGGCGCGGCGCTGCAGGGCCTCGAGGCGCCGCTCGATGCGCTCGAGGTGCTCGCGCGCGGTTCCGTGGGCCTCCAGATTTGCCCGCGCCTTGCCCAGCGCCGCTCGCAGCCCGGCGGCCGCCTCGACCCAGGGCTGCAGGAAGGGGCCGAGCCCGTCCCGCCGGCGCTCCTCCTCCAGGCGGCGGTCGAGCGCCGCCACCTGCAACGACGCCTGCACCATCGATTGATGCAGCGCCTCCGGCTCTGGCCGGCTCGTCGGCTGATTCGACAAGGGCGCCCCTCGTGCCGGCCGTCAGGCCGCAGGCCAGGATATGATACCTGAATGGAGGGCGACCTGGCAAGGGGTCCCGGGGAGGCTCAGCGGCCGCCAGTCAAGTAGGAGAGGATGAGCGCGCGCTCCTCGGGGCTCAGGTGCACGCGCTTCAGCTTCTCCATCTCGTCGAGCGCAGTCTGCCACTGCTCCGGGGTGTACGTCGACGGGGCGTACTCGGAATGGCACGCGGTGCACTTCGAGAGGTACGTGCGGCGCGCGTCGGACATGGGCCCGCGTGGCTGCGACCCGCCGCACGCGGCGGCGCAGAGCAGCAGCGCTGCCGCGGCGCGGCGCATCACAGGTTGAACCCCAGCACGGACCGGATCTGCATCTGTTGGTCCTGGGCGGAATCGAGGCCGAAGCCCGCGCCGACCTGGAGCCACAGCTTCCGAGTGGCGACGCTGATCGAGGGACCCAGGTAGTAGTTCCGCGACACGTCCGGCCCGACGAACTCGTGCGTGGTCCAGAACTCCGCCGCCACGCGGAGCTGCGGCATGAACTCGTAGCGCGCGCCGAAATCGACTTCCCAGGCGCGGCCCAGGTCGGCGCGGCCGAGGTGCTGCGCGCCGACCAGGTTGGCGACCAGCGCGAACCGTCCGAAGTCCTTCTCCAGGATGATCTTCTCCTCGAGCTCGAAGGGCCGGTTGAAATCCACGGGACGCTCGACCTCCAGGTAGAGCAGGACGTCGACCGGCCACTCGCCCTTCTCCGCCAGCCGGTACCGCGTCTCGAGCTGCCAGTCCGAGAAGTGGTACTCCTGAAAATCGGCCAAAGGACCGCCGCGCTCGAACACGTGGTAGAGCGCCAGGTCCCAGTGATCGGTGAGGCCGTACTCGAGCTCGGCCCGTTGGACCAGCACCGAATCGGCGAAGCTGCTGCGCGGCGCCTCCACCGTGTTCCACAGCTCGAACTCCAGGTTGTCCTTCGGCTGGGTCTGGTACTCGTAGGCGCGGATCATCGTGCGCCGGTCGGCGCGCGAAGGCGCCGCGCCGGCGAGCAGCAGGCCGGCTGTGATACCGATTGTGATTCTCATTCTCAGTCGCGTCCCGTGCCACGTCCCCATCTCGTCCCTCCTCGCGGTGAAGGTTGCTAGCGGCCCTGGCAGTCCTTGCAGAGGCCGTACAGCTCCAGCTTGTGCCGCGTGACCTGGAAGCCGTGGTGCCGGGCGACCATGTCCTGCAGCTCCTCGATGCGCTCGTTCTCGAACTCGATGATCTGGTGGCAGCTGGTGCAGATCAGGTGATCGTGGTGATGGCGGCCGACGGCGGCCTCGTAGCGCGTCTGCCCGTCGTCGAAGTGGCGCGCGCTGGCGAGGCCTGCGTCGGCGAGGATCTTCATGGTGCGGTACACGGTCGCCGCGCCGATGTTCTCGTCGCGCGACTGCACCTTGGCGAGCAGCTCCTCGACGCTGAGGTGCCCGCTGGCGGAGAAGAAGGTGTCGACGATCAGGTCCCGCTGCCGGGTCGCCTTGAGCCCCCGCTCGGCGATCCAGCGCGAGAGCCGCTCGCGAGCCGCGCTGCTCGGCGAGGCGGGCTCCGCCTTGCGTCCGCGGCTGCCGTGGCTGGAGGCGCGCTGGGTCATGTTGAAATTGATTCTCAATCTCGCGAACCCGAAGATACCGCGCGGGCCGCCGCAGTCAAGGCCCGCCGCCGCTCAGCCCAGCCACCCGCGCGCCCGCAGCGCCTGGCGCCATTTCTGCTGCGCTGCGGGACCCTCCTCGTCCGGAGAGACGTCCGTCCCGAGCAGCCGCACCAGGGCCGCGTGCGCGGCGCGCTGGACGGCGGGGTCGTTGTCGTCGAGCCGCTCCACCAGATCGGCCCCGTAGCGGGGGTTGCCCCGGTCGCCGGCCACTTCCGCGGCGAGCGCGCGCACCCGCGGGTCGGAGGAGCGCATCAGCACTTGCACCTCGTCGCCCTCCTCGCGCCCGATGCGCTGGCGCGTCCCCGGAAGGAGCAGCACCCAGACCAAGGCGCCCAGCCCGATCTGGAAGAGCCCCATCGCGGCGGGGTACTTCTTCGCCCGCACCAGCGCGAGCCGGTACACGGCGAACACCACCAGGAAGACGGCGAAGAGCACCGGCGCCGCAGAGGCAGCCCAGCGCGGCAGCGCGCGCCCGCCGATCCCGCTCCCTGCCCAGAAGGTCAGGAGCGCGCTCGCCACCAGCAGCACGTACAGCGCGGGCCGGAGCGTGCGGACGAACGCGAGCCCGACGCGAACGCGCAGCTTGCGCGGGTCCCGCAAACCGTCCACGGCGTCGCTCACTGGTGATCTCCTACCCCGAGCTTGCCGCTGCGTCCAGCCACCGCCGGCGGCCGCCGCCTCTCGGGGCGGCGCTGCGTTTTTGCGACCCGGTCAGGCGGCGCTGCGCTTTTCAGAGCGCCTTGACTTCGCCCGTCGCTTCCTTAGGGTGCGCAGCCTCGATGGCCGCCACCTCGCCAAAGGCGCGCTCCGGGCGCGGCACACGCCCCCCGGCGCAGGACCGCCGCGCGCGCGCGGAGCGGCTGCTCTCGCTCTTCGCCTGGCACCGCGACGCGCCCCTGGTCGCGCGCTCGCTCGGGCTCTCGCTCGACGAGCTGTACGCCGAGCTCGACGAGCTGAAGCTGCGGCGCAAGGCATACCGGCTGACGCGCGGCAGCGAGTTCGACCTGCCCGTCGCACGGGCGGTGCCCGGCGTGCCCAGCGGGCCGCCGGTGCGCCGGCGCGCGCGCTCCGCGAGAGCGGAATCCGCTCCGGCGGTCGAGAGCGAAGCGACGCCGGCGCCCGCGCAGGGGGATCCGGATGCTGCGCCGGCCGCGCGCGGCGCCGCCCCTCCAGGGCCGGCGGCCCGCGGCAGCGCGGTTCCGGACCAGGCGGCGGAGCTCCTGGCGGTGCTCGCGAAGGTGGGACCGCGCCGCGGTGCGCTCGCCGCTCGGCTCGGCGCTCCCGGGCACCCGCTGCCCGAGCGCGTGCTGCTCGCCAGGTTCCGCGCGGCCGGCCTGGAGCGCGAGCTGGGCCAGCGGGAGCGCGACCTCTTGCGCGGCCTGTTCGCCCGCCACCGGGGCGCGGCCCGCGCCGTTGCCGCAGAGCTGGAGCTCGAGCCGCAAGCATTGCAGCGGCTCGTCCGGGACCGCGGGCTGGCCGGCGAGATCGAGTCCCTGCGCGACCGCTTCCGGACCGAGGCGCGGGCCCGCCGCTGGCCGCGCGAGCAGATCGAGCAGCTGGTCCGCCGCCGCGCGTGGCTCGAGGACCTGGGCATCGCCGCCGAGCTGGAAGGCGAGGTGCTCTCCCGCGCGCGCCCGGCGTGGGAGCGCTCGGGCGGGTCGGTGGCGCGGCTCCGGCGCGAGCTGCGCCTCTCGGAGTCCGACGCTCGGGCGCTGGAAGCGTTGCTCGCCCGCCAGTCGCCGCCGTAGTCGGCGGCGCTGCGCTTTTCCCAGCGCGGACTCATCGGCACGCTGCGGGCATCTACGAATTCGTCTGCGAGTCTTGCGGCCGCATCGTCGAGCGCCTGCAGAAGGTGAGCGACCCTCCTCCCGAGGAGTGCCCGGAGTGCGGCGGGAAGATGGCGAAGATCATGAGCCGCAATTCGTTCCAGCTGAAGGGCGGCGGCTGGTACCGCGACCTCTACAGCTCGAGCGGCTCGGCCAAGCCCTCCGGCGCCGACGGCAAGCCCGAGCCCAAGGAGACGAAGACCGAGACCGCGGCCCCCGCCGCGACTCCCGCCAGCACCGCTCCCACCAAGAAGGACTGAAGCGGCTACGTGGATGCGGGAGGGTTCTCGCCGCTGGTGGGCCCGGCGGCAGGGGCGGGCACGGCCGCCGCCGGCGGGGGCGGCGCGGGAGGCGGCGGCGCGGGGGCGGCCGGGGCCTTGCGCGCGGGAGCCTTCTTGACGGGCGCTGCGGCCCCCTGCGCTTTCGCGTCCGCCTTGCGCCGCTTCATGCGCTGGTTGTGCTGCTTGCGCCGGCGCATGATCAGCCGGATGTGCTTGCTCTTCGATCGGGCCATTCGTTCTCCCAGCCGCCGCCGATGGGGCGGCGCTGTTTTTTTCGCAGAGGTTCCGGGCACGCTTTGTAGCGGCATGCGGTCCGGGGACGCAACCACGTAAATCACTCCTCGCGGCGCGGCGGCTGCAGCGGCGCCGCCATGCCTTCCGCGCCTCGCACGGCGCTGGGCGGCGCCTCGGCCACGGTCGGTGGATCGGCGGGCTCGTGCACCGGCCCGGGCGGGGCCGCGGCGGGCGCTGGCGGCTTCGACGGCGCCGGCTTCTCGCGCGGCTTGAGGCGCCACCGCTCGAGCAGCTCCTTGGTCTGCGCGAGCGGCAGGGCCGGAACGAAGTTCCCGTTCGCGCCGTCCATCTCGCGCGCCATGCACAGGGAGTTGAGGATGGCCTCTTCGGTCGCCTCGATCGCCGCCTCGTACACGGGGTTCAGGCGCTGATCGAGCAGCACCTTCATGTGGTAGATCATCTTGCTCGTCGTGCGCGGGATCTCGTTGGCCGTCGAGAACGCCAGGATGATCTCGCCCGAGCCGTGCGCGGCGATGCTGCCCGCGCGCCCGATCCCCAGCGCCACCCGCTTCGAGACGCGCCCCAGCTGGTGGGAGTTGAGCGGCGCGTCGGTGGCCAGCACCGCGATGATGCTGCCGGCGCTGGTTTCGCGCTTGGGGATCTCGCGATAGCGCTCCTCGAGCACGGGCCCGACGGGGAACCCCGCGATGCGCAGGTCGCGCATGTGCCCGAAATTGCTCATCACCAGGACGCCGACGGTGTAGCCGCCCAGCGCCGGAGGGAGCTTGCGGCTCGAGGTGCCGATGCCGGCCTTGAAGTCGCAGCAGATCATCCCGGTGCCGCCGCCGACCGATCCTTCGGCGACCGGTCCCGACCCCGCGGTGTGCAGCGCCTCGAGGACGTTGTCCGCCAGCACGTGGCGGCCGGCGACGTCGTTGAGCCAGGAATCGTCGCACTCCCCGACCAGCGGGATGAGCACGTCGTGCTCGCCGCCAATCCCGGGGAACTGGTCGACCATCCACTGCACGGCGGCGTCGCTCACCTGGCCCACGCTGAGCGTGTTGGTGAGGAAGATGGGCGTCTCCACCAGCCCCCACTCGATGAGCTGCGTCATGCCGCTCACCTCGCCCGCGCCGTTCAAGACGAACCCGCCGCCGATGAGCCGCTGCTCGAACACGTTCTGCTCGTTGGGGAGGATGGCGGTCACGCCCGTGCGCACCGGCCCCTTCCCGCGCCGCAGCGGACCCGCCCCGCGAATGATGGTGGAATGGCCGACCAGGACGCCTTCCACGTCGGTGATGGCGTTCCACTTCCCTTGCCGGAAGCGACCCAGGGGGACGCCGAGCTCCCGGGCGCGGTAACGCTGCTCGGGCCGGGGTAGGGAAGTGTGGTCCTGCGGCGTCTTCACGCTCTAGGAGTACCCGACCTTCCAGAGGGGCGCTACCTCTGGGCCGGCCCAGTCAACTCGTCCCGTGGCCAGACGCAGCGCGTTAGATTACGGTGCGGGGCGGGCGCTAGCTCTGCAGCTGCGCGGGCGAGCCTGGCTCGGCCTCCGCCCGCGACCCGTTGCCGTTCGGCGGCACCGGGGTGGCGACCGGGGGAGGCACGCTCTGCGCCACCACCACGGGGGCCCCCACCACGATGCGCGCGGACTCGCGGCGCTCGCGCTCCCGCTCCTTGTACCGGCGGATGGCGCCGGAGAGGATCTCCGCGATCAGCGCGTGGTACTCGATGCCCGCCGCCTTGGCGATGAGCACCAGGTCGCTCCAGCCCGGCGTGAGCCCCGGGAGCGGGTTGCACTCGAGGAAGTACACCTTCCCCTGCTCGTCCATGCGGAAGTCGACGCGCGCCACGTCGCGGCAGCCGAGCGCGATGAAGCACTCGCGCGCCGCCCGTTCCAGCGCGCGGAGCTGCGCGGGCGGAAGTCGGGCCGGCACGTCGTAGCGGATCTTGCTCGACCAGTCCTGCTTGTATTCGAACGAGTAGACCGGGTGCTTCTCGGCTGCCAGGAAGACGACCTCCATCGGCGGCAGCACCTTGGGCCGGCGCTCGCCGAGGAGCCCGACGGTGAACTCCCGGCCGGCGACGTAGCCCTCGACCAGCGCCGGCTGGTCGTACTTGGCGATCATCTCGCGGGCGGCTTCGCGCAGCTCGGCCTCGGTCTCCACCACGCTCGTGTGGTGCACGCCCTTCGAGGACCCCTCCGCGACCGGCTTGACGATCAGCGGGAACTTCATCAGCTCGCGGGGCAGGCGCTCCTTCCCCGTCTGCAAGGTGACGAAGTTCGGCGTGAGGATGCCGTGCTGGCGCACGATGCGCTTGGCGAGCGCCTTGTCGAGCGCGATGGAGAGCGCGGCGGGGTCCGATCCCGAGTACGGGATGTCGAGGAGCTCGAGCAGCGCCGGCACCACCGCCTCGCGGTTCCGGCCCTTGATGCCTTCCGCCATGTTGAAGACCACGTCGACCGGCGTGGCGGCGAGCACGTTGGGCAGCTCGCTCGTCGCCTCCAGGTCGATGACCTCGTGCCCGGCGGCCCCGATCGCCTCGCGCACCGCCTGGATGGTCGAGGGGGCATCGTACTCGGCCTCGTCGTCCTTGCGCCCGTCGATCTCGGGCTTGATGCGCTTCACGTTGAAGGTGAAGCCCACCCGCAGCGGGCCGGTCTTGCGCAGCGGCCGCCCCTGCCGCCGCCGCGGATCGTTGATGCCCCAGCGCGCGACCGCGCTCTCGATCACCTTCCCGAGGACGCCGTCGGTGTGCAGCCCCTCCAGCGCCGCCGCCGCGTAGATGCCCGCGCCGGGCTCCAGGCTGGGCAGCGCGTTGATCTCGATGAAGTAGACCTGCCCATCCTCCGCCACGCGGAAGTCGATGCGGCCCAGGTCCCGGCACCCCAGCGCCTTGTACGCCTTGCGCGCCATGTCCTGCGCGCGCTCCAGCACGTGCCCGGGGAACTGCGCCGGGCAGCGCACGCTCACCGCGTCGAAGTGGACCGACTTCAGGTCGTAGTCGTAGATGCGATACCTTCGCTTGGAGAGCTCGGCCTCGTCGATGACGTACTCGACCGGCGTGAGCACGCCCGCGCGCTCCGGCGCGGCCTTCTCCAAGAAAGCGACGGTCAGGTCCTTGCCGGGGATGAACTCCTCGACCAGCACGCCGGCGGGAAAGCGCGCGAGCTGCTTCTCGACGAACGCGCGGAGCCGCGAGCGCTCCTCGATCACCGACTCCTGGGTGATGCCCTTCGACGAGCCTTCGAAGTTCGGCTTCACGATCACCGGCCAGCGCCAGCCGTCCAGCCTGAGCTGCCCGATCTCCTCGACGAACTGACCGCGCGGCGAGATCACGCCGTGCTCCCCGAGCATGAGCTTGGTGAGGGCCTTGTCGAGGCTCACCGCCAGGACCCAGGCGTCCGACCCCGTGTACGGGAAGCCCAGCTCGTCGAAGAGCGCGGGATAGAACGCCTCGCGGAACCGCCCCCGGCGGCCCTCGGCGGTGTTGAAGATGAGGTCGGGCGCGAACGCCTCGAGGCGCGCGGCGGTGCGGCTGGCCGGCCCGCTCACCTCGATGCGCTCGACGCGGTGGCCGAGCCGCTCCAGGGCAGAAGTGAGCGCGTCGATGGTCTCGCGCGAATCGAACTCGGCTTCTTCCTCGGTATCCGTGAGGCGCAGGTTGTGCGTCAAGGCGATGCGCATGCTTCCTCGGGTGGCCCTGCGTTCGCGCGGAGCACGGCCTGGGCCGGAGGCGGCTCCTTAACGAGCTTCCCGCGCGCGGCGCGCGAGGCGGCGAGCCCCGCGGGGGCGCGGGCCGCGTTCTGCGCCACAAGCTCCTTGAGCCCGAGCGCGATGGACGCGTCGATCACCTGGGTGCCGGCGATCAGGTCGCCGATGCGCCGCGCGCCCAGATCGCGCGTCAGCGGCTGCAGCGCGACGCCCGTCTCGACGGCGAGCAGCACGCCGAGGACCGCCAGCGTGACGGCCACCGGGTGCGGAGCGCCGAAGAGGGCCGGCAGCAGCGCTACCGCGAAGACCGCGTTGCGGCGCAGGCAGGCGGCGATGCCGGCCGGACGCCGGGTCGCGAGCTGCACCACCCGCAGCCCGGCGGCGCGCTTGCCGAGCGAGCGTCCGGTCCCGAACAGGGCGTCTGCGCAGAGGATGAGCGCCAGCGAGAGCAGCTCGCCGGCCCGCGCGTGCTCGCGCATCAACAAGATTGGGGCGAGCGCCACGGCGAGGTCCAGCGCCCGCGCCACGGCGCGGCGCCGGACGTCGGCGGGCGGGTAACTCGAGGGGTCAGCCATCAAGCGAGATCCGACAGAGACCGCGCGGCGTCGACGGCGCTGTAAGTGAGGATCAGGTCCGCTCCCGCGCGCTTGATGCCGGTGAGGATCTCCAAGAGCGCGCGCCGCTCGTCGATCCAGCCGTTCCCGGCGGCCGCCTTGAGCATGGCGTACTCGCCGCTGACGTTGTACGCGGCGAGCGGAAGGTCGGAGAGCCGCCTCACCTCCGCGATGACGTCCAGGTAGGGCAGCGCGGGCTTGACCATCAGCATGTCCGCGCCTTCCTGGACGTCGAGGAGCGCCTCGCGCCGGGCCTCGCGCACGTTGGCGGGGTCCATCTGGTACCCGCGGCGGTCGCCCTCCTTGGGCGCGCTCTCCGCGGCCTCGCGGAACGGGCCGTAGAAGGCGCTGGCGTACTTCACCGCGTAGCTCAGGATGGCGGTCTCGGTGAGGCCGTGCTCGTCCAGCCCCTTGCGGATGGCCGCCACGCGCCCGTCCATCATGTCGCTGGGCGCGACCACGTCCGCGCCCGACTGCGCGTATGCCACCGCGGCCCGGGCCAGGAGCGGGAGCGTCTGGTCGTTGGACACGGCGACCTGCCCGCGCGCGTCCCGCGCCAGCGGGCCGCAATGGCCATGGTCGGTGTACTCGCAGAGGCAGACGTCGGCGATCGCCACCACGTCCGGCGCGGCGTCCTTGATGGCCCGGAAGGCGGTGCACACCGGACCGTTCGGATCCCAGGCGCCTGTCCCCTGTGCGTCCTTGTGGTCGGGGATGCCGAAGAGGATCACCGAGCGGACGCCGGCGGCGCGAGCGGCCTTGGTCTCCTCGACGATCAGGTCGACCGAGAGCTGCGCGACCCCGGGCATGGAGCCGATGGGCTTGCGCACCCCCCGGCCTCCGACGGCGAACAGCGGAAGGATGAGGTCCGACGGCTGGATGCGCGTCTCGCGCACCAGTGAGCGGAGCGCCGCAGTGCGGCGCAAGCGGCGGGGGCGGTCCGCGGGGAAACCCATTGCACGAACCGTAACGCCGTGGAGCCATGCAGCGCAACGGCTCCCCAAGCCGGAAGATCACATCTTGTAGCGCAGCCCGAAGGTCGCGGCGTGCTCGCGGGTCTCGACCAGCAGGGCGCGGTCGACGGTGCCGAGGATGGTCGAGTTGGTGAAGGTCGCATGCCAGCGGGTCAGGTCGTAGCCGAACTCCATGGTGGCCGAGCGGCTCACGTCGATGGAGACCTGCACCCGGACGCGGACCTCGTCGGCGTCGGACAGGTCCCCCAGGTTGCTCTGCGCCAGGTAGGGATACGGCGTGATCGCCCCCTCCAGGTACCCGGACAACGTGATGGTCGGGAAGACGCGGATCTCCAGCTCGATGTTCGAGTCCAGGCCGAACATGCCGATGGTCGGTGCGCCGGACCGCGACCGGCCCACCTCGTAGCGGGTGATGAGGCCCGCGCTGGCGATGAGGATGACGCCCGAGGTGATGCGCGTAGCGGCCCCCACCAGCACGCGCGCGGTCCAATCCAGACCGGTGGAACCGAGCCCCTGGTCCTCGGTCTCGAACCGGCCGCCTTCGACCTCGAACCGCCCGAAGTACGGCTTGTCCTGGCCGAGCCGCGTCGTGTACCGAGCCAGGCCGCGCAGCGGCTGCAGCGAATCCGATCCGAACTTCGACGATCCGCTCCCCGAGTCGACGCGCACCGAGAGCAGCGCCGGCTTCCAGGCGACGAGCAAGCCCGTCGGCGTCGGGTCCGGCACTTCGATCGGAACGCCCTGCGTGTCCGGCGGCTTGTCGGGAGACGCCGTCTCGGCGAAGGCAGGAGCTGCGCTGCCGAGGAGGAGAACGGCCAGGATCGATCGCACTCCGAGACCATACCCGTTCACGCGGGCGCGGTCATGCCGTACGTCCCCGCTGCGTGGATGGCGCGCAGCACCGGACGTGGCACGAGGTGGGAGGCGTCGCCGCCCGCGGCGAGCAGCTTGCGCACCTCCGTCGAGGAGACCTCCGGCAGGACCGGCCCCAAGCCTCCGGGCACCGGGAAGCCGGCGCGCTCGAGCGGAATGATGCGCGCCAGCTGCTCGACCCGGTCGAACCGCTTCCACTGCGGCCGCTCCGCCGCGAGGTCCGAGCCGAGCACCAGCGCCCACTTGCGGTCGGGGTGCTTGCGGTGCAGGTGCTCGAGCAGGTCCACCGTTCGCCCTTCCCCGCCCAGCTCCGATTCCACCCGCGAGACCCGCGCGCGGTCGAGGCCCAGGTCCGCGACGGCCAGCTCGGTGAGCCCGGCGCGGTGCTCGAACGGCGCGTGGAGCGGCTTGCCCAGCGGGTGGCCGAAGACCGGCACGAACCACAGCTCGTCGACCGGCTCGGTCGCCAGCACGTACGCCGCGGCCAGCAGGTGGCCGACGTGCGGCGGATCGAAGCTGCCGCCGAACAGGGCAATCTCCATGGCCGCCAAGACTACCTCGACTCAGTAGAGCAGGAACGGCGCGCGCCGCTTGAGGAAGGCGTCGCGCTCCCGGTCCCACGGCGCGCACAGCTCGGCGACCCCCCCGCCTGCCTCCACGCCGGTGCGGAAAGCGGCGCTCCCGGTGAGCAGGTCGATGGCGGGGAGGTGCTCGACGAACTCGTACTTCTCGGTCCGCCAGCGGAACCGTCCGGGGTCTTGCGCGCGCGCGTGAGCGATGCAGGCGGCGCCGAGCCGGACCGGCTGCAGGGCGCCCGCCTCGGTGACGTGGATCTGCACGCCCTGGCAGCGCGTTCCCCGGTGCTTGTCCCAGGTCGGCGTGAAGGCGCTGGGGCGGAACCGGACCCCCGGCAGGTTCTCCGCCGCGAGCGCCTCGGCCAGGCGCGCTCCGTCGAGCCACGGGGCGCCCCACAGCTCGAAGGGGCGGGTGGTGCCCCGGCCCTCGGACAGGTTGGTTCCCTCCAGGAGGCACATCCCGGGATAGACCAGCGCGGTGTCCACGGTGGGCATGTTCGGAGAGGGCATCACCCAGGGCAGGCCTGTCTCGGGGTAGAGCATCTCGCGGCGCCAGCCCTCCATCTCCACGACCTGGAGCTCGCACCCGAAACCGAACCCACCCTGCTCCGCCGGCGCGTTCAGCAGGCGCGCGCACTCGCCGGCGGTGAGCCCGTGGCGCGCGGCGATGGGCCACAGCCCGACGAAGGACTCGAACCCCGGATGCACCACGCCGCCCTCGACCGCGGAGCCGCCGATGGGGTTCGGTCGGTCGAGCACCACGAAGCGGAGCTCGTTCCGGGCGGCGGCCTGCATGGCGAGGCCCATGGTGGCGAGGTACGTGTAGTAGCGGCTGCCGATGTCCTGCACGTCGAACACGAGCGCGTCGAGGCCGCGCAGGTGCTCGTCGCGCGGCGTGAGCGAGGCGAAGTCCTTGCCGTACAGCGAATGCTCGGGGACGCCGGTGCGGGGGTCGGCGCCGGCAAAGGTCTCCTCGAGGTACTGCACGTCGCCGCGCACGCCGTGCTCCGGACCGAAGAGCGCGGCGAGGGTCACGCCGGAAGCCTGGTGCAGCAGATGGGCCAGGTGGCGCAGCCCGGCGTCGACGCTGGTCGGGTTCAGGATCGCCCCGACGCGCTGCCCGCGCAGCGACTCGAGCAGCCGCGTGACGCCCAGCTTCACCATCAGTAGGCGTTCCGCGAGAGGAACCCGCCCGCGAGCGTGCGGGCGAGGATGCGCAGGTCGAGCAGGAGCGACCAGTGCTCGATGTAGTAGAGGTCGTACTCGACGCGCTTCTCGATGCTGGTCTGCCCGCGCAGGCCGTGGATCTGCGCCCACCCGGTCATGCCCGCCTTGACCATGTGCCGCAGCTGGTAGCGCGGGATGTGGCGGCGGAACTTGTCGATGAAGATGGGCCGCTCGGGGCGCGGGCCGACCAGGCTCATGTCTCCGGCCAGGACGTTCAGGAGCTGCGGCAGCTCGTCGATGCTGGCGCGGCGCAGGAGGGACCCCAGCCGGGTCACGCGCGGATCCTCGGGCTCGGCGAAGCGCGGGCCATCCTGCTCCGCCTGGTTGCGCATGGTGCGGAGCTTCAGCATCCGGAAGGGCTTCCCGTCGAGGCCGACGCGCTCCTGGCGGTACAGCACGGGCCCGGGCGAGCCGAGCTTCACCAGCAGCGCCACGAGCAGCAGGAGCGGCGCGAGCAGCGCGAGGAACAGCGCCGAGAGGATCAAGTCGAACGCCCGCTTCGCCAGCGCATTGATGCCCAGGACGCCCACGGATTGGAGATTCACGATGGGCAGGCCGCCGAACTCCTCCAGGCCGCCGAAGAGCGTCGCGTACTGGTAGACGTCCGGCACCAGCTTCACGTCGACGGTGGTGTCCGCGCAGATCTCCATGATGCGCGGCAGCCAGTGGAACGAGCGGGAGGGCAGCGCGACCAGGACCTGATCGATCTGCTGCCGGCCGAGCACCTCGCGCAGGTCGCGCACGGTGCCGATCACCTGGGTGCCGTCCACGCTCTGGCCGACGCGCGAGCGGGTCAGCGACAGGCATCCGACCGGGCGGAAACCCAGCTCGCGATGCGCCTCGATCTGCTCCAGCGCCTGGCGCGCCAGGCGGCCCGCCCCGAGCACCAGCACGTAGCGCAGGTTGTGCCCGCGGCGGCGCAGCGCTTGCAGCACTTCCTTGAAGAGGAAGCGCATCGCGCCGACACCGACGAAGGCCAGCACGGTGAAGATGAGCAGCGCGCCTCGCGAGTAGCGATCCTCGCGGACGAAGTAGGTGACGGCGACGAGGAGCAGGCCGGCGAGGACGGTCGCCTTGAAGACCCCGAACACCTCGTCCAGCGCCGACTTCTGCCGCTGCGGCCGGTAGAGCCCCACGCTGCGCAGCACGAGCGGCCAGAGCACGACCGCCAGCGCGCCCACGGTCAGGGTTTCGCGCAGCGGCGGCAGCTCCGAGTAGGGAAAGGTGCGCGGTGAGCCAAACCGGATCGAGTAAGCGCCGGCGAACGCGGCGGTGACCATGGCCACGTCCAGGAGGACCCGGAACGCGGTGAACACCTGGTGGTGCCGCTTGAACATCGCGCGCGGAAGTACCGGGAAAGGACCGGCCGCGCAAGTGAACGGCCACCCTGTCGGCTTGCTGCTTACGGACCGCCTAGCCCTCGGTGGGCGTCACTTCCAGATCGACCACCTCGTTGCCGCGCACGGCGCGGACAGGCAGCTTGCGGTCGATGGACGCCGCGTCGAGCAGACAATGCACCTCGTCCACGTTGCGCACCGGCTTGCCGTCCAGGGCGACGATCACGTCGCCGGGCAACAGGCCGCCGCGAGCGGCGGGCTTGCCCGGCTCGACCTGCATCACCTGCACGCCGGTGTCCGCGACGAGCTCCAGCCGGCGCGCCAGCCGCTTCGGGAGCGGCCGCACCTGTCCGGCGAGGCCGAGGTAGCCGCGCCGCACGCGGCCCACGGTCATGAGCTGTCCGATCACCCAGCGCGCCGTGTCCACCGGCACGGCGAAGGAGAGCCCCTGCGCGCCGAGGATGATCATGGTGTTGATCCCCACCACCCGCGCCCGGCTGTCCACCAGCGGGCCGCCCGAGTTGCCGGGATTGAGCGCGACGTCCGTCTGTAAGATCGGGTCGATGAGACGGCCGTCCTGCGCGCGCATGCTCCGCGCCAGCGCGCTGATCACGCCCGCCGAGACGGTGTTGCTGAACCCGAGCGGGTTTCCGATGGCCACCACCAGCTGGCCGACCCGCAGCGAGGCGGAGCTGCCCAGCTCGGCGTGAGGCAGGTGGGTCCCCTCGATGCGGATGACCGCCAGGTCGGTCGCGGGGTCGCTGCCGACCAGCGTGGCGGCCTGCTCCGAGCCGTCGGTCAGTGTGACCCGCATCTCACGGGCGCCGGCCACCACGTGCGCGTTGGTCAGCATATAGCCGTCGGGCGTGAACAGGACGCCCGAGCCGCCGCCCGCCCGCCCGCGGCCGGCGCGCACCGCGACTCCGACCACCGCGGGCCCGACGCGCTCGACGACGTGCACCACCGCCTTCGAGTAGGCGTCGAGCAGCTCGACGTCGCTCGCCGCCGGCTCCGGCGCCGGGCTCGCCCCGGGCGCGCGGCCGACCGGGTCGTCGACGAGCTGCACGCGGATCTTCTTCTGCACCGTGGACATGAGGGCGCAAGGTGCGCACCCAGGAGGTCGTGTCAAGACAGCCGCCGCGGTATCCGGCGGCGCTGTGCTTTTCACAGCGCGGACATCAGGGAACGCAGTCCAGGCGCTCCAGGGCCTCCCGCAGCTCCCGTACGAACCGCGGCGCGGCGAATCGCTCCGCGTGGGCGTGGATCCCATCTGGATCAGCCTGCGGCGCGAACCGATCCATCGCGGCGATGCCGGCGAGGAGGGACTCGACGGCCGGCTCCTCGAAGAAGAGGCCCGTCCGCCCCGGTACGACCGTCTCCAGCGCGCCGCCGCGGCCCAACGCGAGCACCGGGCGCCCGGCGGACTGCGACTCGACGGGGGCGATCCCGAAGTCCTCTTCCCCGGGCAGCACGAAGAACGAGGCCCGCGCGTAGAGCTGGGGAAGGTCCTCGTGCGGCACGCCGCCCAGGAAGCGCACCGTGGGACCGGCCTGGGCGGCCAGGCGCGAGAGCTCCGGGCCGTCCCCGGCGACGACCAGCTTCCGGCCCAGGCGGGTGAACGCCTGCACGGCGAGCTGGATCCGCTTGTACGGCACCAGCGCGGAGACGATCAGCGCGTAACCGCCGGGTCCGCGCTCCGCGGCGGGGAGATCGCTCGCGGGGCGGAAGCGCGAGGTCTCGACCGGCGGGTACACCACCGCGTCCGCCGCCCGGCCCCAGACGCGCTGCATGCGCTGGGAGACGAAGCGGCTGTTCGCGATCAGGCCGTGGGCGCGCGCGGTGGATCGGACGTCCCAGCGGCGCAGCCAGGGCGCGACGAGACGGGCGGCCGCGCGAGTGAGCGGGCCCGCGCGGTCGCGGCCGAAGTACGCGTCGAACTGGTCCCAGACGTACCGCATGGGCGTGTGCACGTAGGCGACGTGGCGCGCTCCCGGAGCGGGCCGGCAACCCTTGGCGACCGCGTGGCTGGTCGAGATCACCAGGTCGTACCCGCGCAGGTCGAGGCTCTCGATGGCGAGCGGGAACAGCGGCAGGTAGTGGCGGTAGCGGGTCTGCGCGGCGGGGAGCCGCTGCAGGAAGCTGGTGGTGATCCGGCGGGACTCGATCACCGGGCCGCAGCTGCCCGGGACGTGCACCAGCGTGAAGACGTCGGCCTCGGGGTACATCTCGCAGATGAACTGGAGGACGCGCTCGCCGCCGCGCAGGCCGGTCAGCCAGTCGTGGACCAGCGCGACGCGCTTCAAGGCGCGGCCTCGCGGTAGGCCGCCAGATGCGCGCGGGCGCTGCGCTCCCAGGTGAACTGCGCCGCGTGCGCCGGACCCTTGCGCATGAGCCCGGCGCGCAGCACATGATCTTCCAGGACGCGGCGGAGGGCGTCGGCCAGCGACTCGGCGTCTCCTCGCGCCGCGTGCACGGCGCAGCCGCCGGCCACCTCCACCAGCGCGGGATCGTCGCTGGCGACGCTGGGCACGCCGCACGCCAGCGCCTCGAGGAGCGGGAGGCCGAAGCCCTCGTAGCGGGACGGATAGCAGAACGCGGCCGCGCCGCGCAGCAGGGGCGGCAGCTCGTCGTCGCGGACGTACCCCAGCCGGACCGCGCCCTCCAGCGCGGCCGGGTCCAGGCGCTGCAGCGGGCCCGCGAGCACCAGGGCGTGCTCGCGGCGCACCGGCTCCGGCAGCGTGCGCCAGGCGGCGAGCAAGGTGTCGACTCCCTTCCGTGGCCCGAGCGCGCCGACGTACAGCACGTACCGGCCCGGGACGGGGCTCGCCGACGGTCCGGCCGGCCGGAAGCGCGCGTCCACGCCGTGCGGGATGGCGCGCACGCGCTCCGCGGAAACGCCCAGCCGCTCGACCACCTGCCGTGCGATGGCCTCGGTCGGGGTGATCACGCGCGCGGCGTCGCGGGCGTGCATCCGCAGCGCCGGAGCGAAGTGCCGGACCCGGGCGGGCTCCTCGGTCTGCGGCACGATCAGCGTGGACAGGTCGTGCACGGTGAGGACCACCGGACCCGCGAAGGGCGGGGCGGCGTGATTGGTCTCGTGGTAGACGGTGAGCCCGCGCCGTTGCTCGGTGGCGAGGGCGGCGGCCCGCGCGGCGTCCGCGAGCGCATACGCGGCCGGGAGCCGCTTGGCGGCGCTGCGGATGGCGGCGAACGCGCGCGCGGCAAGGCCGCCTGGGCTCCGGATGGCGGCGCCCGGGGCGAACAGGGGGCGGACGCGCACGCCGGGCTCCGGAAGCTGCTCGAGCCCCGCGAGCAGGCCGGCGATGTAGCGGCCGACTCCGGTGCGCGGGGCGGCCAGGGGAGAGGCGTTGATCCCGACGGACAGCAAGACGGGCGACGATGTAGCACAACTCGTCCATGCCATCGTCGTCACCCACCGCGGCGCGGCCTGGCTTCCCGGCTGCCTGCGCGCCCTCGCCGCCCAGGAGGCGCGCGCGCGCCTGGAGATCGTCGTCGTCGACAACGGCTCGATGGATGGGACCGCGGCGCTGCTCCGGGCGGAGTTCCCGTCCGTCGCCGTCCTGCGCCTTCCGGAGAACCAGGGCTACGCGCGAGGAAACAACGCGGCGCTGCGCCGTGCGCTGGCCGCGGGAGCGGACTTCGCCGCGCTGGTGAACGACGACGTGGAGGTGGAGCCGGAATGGCTGCAGGCGCTCCTCGATGCCGCCGCCGCGCACCCCGAGGCCGGGCTACTCTGCGGGACCCTGCTCTTCCAGGGGGAGGAACGAGTCAACTCGACTGGCCTCGTGATCGACGCGCTCGGACGGGCGCGCGACCGCGACTTCGGCCTGCCGCGCGCACAGGTCGGGCGCGAAGACGGCCCGGTGACGGGCGTGAGCGGGGGAGCGGCCCTCGTTCGCTGCTCGCTCCTGCGCCGCACCGGGCTCTTCGACCCCGGCTACTTCGCCTACTACGAGGACGTGGATCTCTCGCTTCGCGCCGCGCGCGCCGGGTCCATCTCCTGGTATGCGGGACGAGCGATCGCGCGCCATCGGTTCGCCGCCACGGCGGGGTCCGGATCGCCCCGCCAGCGGTTCCTCCTCGGCCGGGGGCACCTGCGCACGCTCGCCCTGCACCAGCCGGCGTTGCGGGCCGCGGCGCTGGTCCCGCTCACCGCCGCGTACCGGCTGGCCGTGAAGATGCCGCTCGAGTTGCTGCGCGGCCGCCCCGCGCTCGCCCTGGCGGAGCTGCGCGCCGCGGTGTCAGGCACCGCGGCGGCGCTGCGGGCGGTCCCAGCGCGGCTGCGCAAGATCCCGCCCGGCGCCGACCCCTGACCCTCAACGATAGATGACCACGGCCGCGGTCACTGCCCAGCCGACCAGAGCGACCAGCAGGCCCGGATGGCGCGCGAGCAAGAGCCCCGGATCGCCGCCCGACCCGTCGCCGGTGACGAGCTGCTGGTAGCGGAAGAGCGCGTAGACGACGAAGGGGAGCGTGAACAACAGATTCGTGGTGCCGAAGTGCTCCACCGTCCGGGGCGACTGCGTGTAGAGCGCATAGCTGACGATGGTGGCGCCGACGAGCGCGGTGAGCCAGCGGTCCACCATCGGGATCGTGTACTGGTGCAGGGCGGCGCGGTGCCCGGCCGCGCCCTCCCCGAGGAGCGCGAGCTCCGCGCGCCGCTTGCCCAGGGCGAGGAAGAGCGCGAGCAGGAACGAGCAGCACAACAGCCAAGGCGAGATCTCGACCTCGAGCGCCGCCGCGCCCGCCGCCGCGCGCAGGACGAATCCGAAGGCGACGATCAGGACGTCGACGAGGAAGACGCGCTTGAGCCCCGCGCTGTAGGCGAAGCTCATCAGGAGATAGCCCAGCACGATCCAGAGGAGCCCGCGCGAGAGCGCCGCGCTGGCCGCCAGCGCCGCGGCGGTCAGCGCCGCCGAGACGCCCAGCGCGACCGGCACCGGCAACCGTCCGGAAGCGATCGGGCGCGCGCTCTTCTCCGGATGGCGCGCGTCCTGCTCCCGGTCGGCGGCGTCGTTCGCGAGGTACACCGCGCTGGCGGCCGCGCAGAAGATCGCGAAGGCGCCCAGCTCGCGCAGCAGCGAGGCGGGGTCGAACAGCCGGCCGCCGAACACCAGCCCGGCGAAGACGAAGACGTTCTTGGTCCAGTGCCGGGGCCGCAGCGCCTCGACCAGCGCCGCCGTTCCCGTCCGCCGCGAGATGGCCGCCGCCGGAGTCGCCACGGCGCCGATTCTACGCCTGGAAGACGGGCCCCGGTGCGGGCCCGCGCTCCAGCTCGCGATAGCGCTCCCAGGCCGCGTCCGTCGGCCCGTCGAACGCGAGTCGCCCGTGGTGCAGCACGGCGGCCCGCGGGCACAGCTCGCGCGCGGTCGGCAGCGAGTGGGACACGAACACGAAGGTGATGCCGGCGGCGCGGAACTCCTGGATGCGGCGCTTGCACTTCTCCTGGAACCGCTCGTCGCCCACGGCGAGCACCTCGTCGACGATGAGGATGTCGGGCTCGACGTCCTGCGCGATGGCGAATCCCAGGCGCGCATACATGCCCGAGGAATAGTTCTTCACCGGCAGGTCGATGAAGTCGCCCAGCTCGCTGAAGTCGACGATGCGCTGGAACTTCGCCTCCATCTGCTTGCGCGAGAAGCCGAGCAGCGCGCCGTTCAGGTAGACGTTGTCGCGGCCCGACAGCTCGGGATCGAAGCCCGCCCCCAGCTCGATCATCGGGCTGATCCGCCCCTGGGCCACCGCCGCGCCTTCGCTCGGCTCCAGCACGCCCGCGATCGTCTTGAGCAGCGTGCTCTTGCCGGAGCCGTTGTGCCCCACCAGCGCGATCGCCTCGCCGGGCGCGATCTGCAGCGAGACGTTGCGCAGCGCCCAGAACTTCTCCGCCGTGCGCAGGTGCCGGAAGCGGTTCGCCACCGCCTCCTTCAAGGTGGAGACCTTCTCGCGGTAGATGCGGTACCCGACGCCGACGTCCTGGAGGATGATCTGCCCGTCGCGCATCGGCCTATAAGTGGTGGATGTGGCGCGGCTCGAGCCGCGTGAAGACGGAGAAGCCCAGGAGCAGCGCGCCGGCCGCCCAGGCGAGCGCCACGGCCACGGTGGCCAGGGAGGGAAGCCGGCCGTAGTAGACCGGATCGCGCACCAGCGTGATCAGGTAGCTGAGCGGATTGATGCGCAGCTCGAGCCGGAAGAGCTGGAACCACCACGTCCGGTGCTCGCCCAGCTGCTTCAGATCGTACAGCACGGGCGACAGGTAGAGGAGCACCTGCAGCAGCACCTCGGTGAGGTGCCGCACGTCGCGGAAGAAGACCGTGGCGGTGGCGAACAGGAGCGTCACACCCGCGCAGAACAGCGTCAGGACGAGGGCCGCCGCGGGCAGGAAGAGGAGCGCGGGCGTGAACGGCTGCCGCAGCGCGGCCATGATGGCGAACAGCGGGACCAGCGAAAGCGTGAAGTTCACCAGGTTCGATCCCACCACCGAGAGCGGGAACACCGCCTGCGGCAACCGGATCTTGCGGACCAGCTCCTGGTTGACCAGCACGCTCATCAGCCCCTGCATCAGGGACGTGGAGAAGTAGAGCCAGGGCAGGAGCCCGGCCAGCAGGAAGACGGAGAAGTTCGGCTGCGCCGCGGGCATGATGGTGGTGAACACCACCGCGTAGACGACCATCAGGAGCAGCGGATTGAGCATCGTCCACAGGAGCCCCAGGACGCTGCGCTTGTAGCGGACCTTCAGCTCGCGCACGACCAGGAGCGCGACGAGCTGCCGGAACCGCCAGACCTCGGCGATGCGCGAGGAGCGGCGCACCCGTGCAAGCGCCGGGGCCGCGGCGGGCGCGGCGTCCTGCCGGGTCTGCTGCGCCGCCTCGATCACGCCGCGCGCTCCGCGAGGAAACGATCGAGCGCCTCGTCCAGCTCCAGCGGGACCGACGGCCCGAGCAGCCGCCGGATGCGCGTCACCTCGAGGCCGCAGCGCGCGGGCCGCGGCGCCGGAAGCCTCGCCGCGGACAGGGGAACCGGCACCACCAACCGCTCGTCGGCGCCCAGCTTCCGCGCCAGCGCGCGGCAGAACTCGACGCGGGAGACGATCGAGGCGCCCGCGCAGTGCCAGATCCCGCCCTGGCCGCTGCGCCACAGGCCGATGACCATCTCCGCCGCGTTGTCGGCGAGCGTGGGAGACACCACCTGGTCGTGGAAGGCGCGCACCTCCTTGCCCGCGAGGAGCTGCTCGGCGGCGGCCGTCGCGAAGGTGCGCTTGGCGCCCCGGCGGCCGCTGTAGACGACCGCCACCCGCGCGACCGCGCAGTCCGGCGCGAGCAGCAGAGCGGCCTCCTCGCCGGCGCGCTTGGTCCGGGCGTAGACGCCTCGCGGGTTGGGCGCGTCGTCTTCCGAGTACGGCCCCCGCTCGCCGTCGAAGACGTAGTCGGTGGAGAGCGCGACCAGCCGCGCGCGCGCGTCCCGGCAGCCGAGCGCCGCGGCCTCCGTGCCGCGCACGTTCACGGTCCAGGCCTCGACCGGGTCCTTCTCGCAGGCCTCGACGTCGGTCATCGCGGCGCAGTGGATCACCGCGCGCGCGCCGGTGGACCCGATCAGCGCGCGCAGCGACTCGGGCCGGAGCAGGTCCAGCTCGACGTATTCGACGGCGGCCGGCCCGCCCCGGCGCGGGCCGCGCCCGGCGGCGACGACCTTCTCGCCGGCCCCGGCGAGGCGCGCCAAAATGCAGCTCCCCACCAGACCATTCGCGCCGGTCACCAGCACGCTCATCCACGGGCCCCGTAGTTCTTCTCGTAATAGGCCCGGTACTCGCCGCTGCGCACCCGATCCCACCAGGTGCGGTTGGCGACGTACCACTCCACGGTGCGCTGGAGCCCGTCGGCGAAGGCGATCCGCGGCGCCCAGCCCAGCTCTGCGTGCGCCTTGCGGGCATCGATCGCGTACCGGCGGTCGTGGCCGGGCCGGTCCCTGACGTGCTCGACCAGCGACTCGGGCTTCGCCAGGATTCGCAGCAGCTGCTGGACGATCAGCAGATTCGGCCACTCGTTGTCGGACCCCACGTTGTAGACCTCGCCGGGCTTGCCGCGCTCTACGGCGGCGAGCAGCGCCGCGCAGTGGTCCTCGACGTGGATCCAGTCCCGCACCTGCATGCCGTCGCCGTAGACGGGCAGCTTCCTGCCCTCGAGCGCGTTGGCGATCATCAACGGGATGAGCTTCTCCGGGAACTGGTACGGGCCGTAATTGTTCGAGCAGCGCGTGACGATCACGTCCAGCCCGAAGGTGTGGTGGTAGGCGAGCGCGAGCAGGTCGGCGGCCGTCTTCGAGGCCGAGTACGGGGAGGACGGCTGCAGCGGCGAGGCCTCGCTGAAGCGGCCTTGCGCGCCGAGGGAGCCGTACACCTCGTCGGTGCTCACCTGCACGAAGCGCTTGACCCGGGCGCGCCGGGCGGCGTCGAGCAGGACCTGCGTCCCGGAGACGTTGGTCTCCACGAAGATGCTCGGCCCCAGGATGCTGCGGTCGACGTGGCTCTCGGCGGCGAGGTTCACGATCGCCTCGACCTCGTGCTGCTCGCAGAGGTGCTCGACCAGCTCGGCGTTGGCGATGTCGCCCCGCACGAACACGTGGCCGCGGTCGTGCCGCAGATCGGCGAGCGACTCGAGGTTGCCGGCGTAGGTGAGCTTGTCGAGGTTGACGATCGTCCAGCCGGGCCGCTCGCGGCGCAGGTGCCGCACCAGGTTGGATCCGACGAAACCTGCGCCGCCGGTGACCAGGACGGCCGGCACCCTATCTCCGCTCCGCATCCAGCGCGGACGTCGCGCGCCCGGTCGCCAGCTCGTTGGCGGCGTGCAGCGAGTCGAAGGTGCCGGCGTCGGTCCACCAGCCCGACAGGCGATCGCAGTGCAGGGTGCCCGCGCGCAGGTAGTGGTTGTTCACGTCGGTGATCTCCAGCTCGCCGCGCGCGGAGGGCTTCAGGGGGCGGATGATGCCGAACACGTCAGAATCGTAGAAGTAGACGCCCACCACCGCCAGATCGCTCCTCGGCTTCTTGGGCTTCTCCACGATGCGCACCACGCGGGAGCCTTCCACCTCCGCGACGCCGTAGCGCTGCGGATCGTGCACCTGCTTGAGCAGCAGGCGAGCGCCGCGGCCTTGCTCGCGGAAGGCGTGGACGAACGGCGTCACCGGATCCTGGAAGACGTTGTCGCCGAGGATGACGCACATGGGGTCGTGCCCGGCGAAGTTCTCCGCGAGACCCAGGGCCTGCGCGATCCCGCCCGCCTCGTCCTGCACCTTGTAGGTGAAGCGGCAGCCGAAGTCCTTGCCGGAGCCGAGCAAGGTCACCACGTCGCCCATGTGCTCCACGCCGGTGACCACCAGGATCTCGCCGATGCCCGCCTCGGTGAGCTTGCGCACCGGGTGGTAGATCATCGGCTCCCGCCCGACCGGCAGCAGGTGCTTGTTGGTGACCTTGGTGAGCGGGAACAGGCGCGAGCCGGTTCCTCCCGCGAGGATGACGCCCTTCATGCGGTCCTTTCGCCGGCGACACGCCGCGCGGCGCTTCTACCCGGAAACCCGGCGCAAAGCCAAGGGAGACGCGCAGTCCGCCCACGCGGCCACGCGCGTCCGCGGACCGTGGCGTCGAAGCTCAGGCTCGCCAGAAGGTGAAGGCGGCGACGGCGCAGGCGAACAGCGGCGGCAGAAGCCCGGCGGACCAGGTCGGCAGGCCCCCCGACAGCGAGGCCGCGTGGACGATCACCGACACCGCCCACAGCGCCATCGAAAGCCCGATGCCCAGCGCGACGGCGCCCGCGAGCGGCAGCCTGCGCCGGCGCCGAGCCCGCCAGAGGATGAGGCCCAGTCCCGCCAGCGCCGCCGGCAGCACCGTGACCGGATGCGCGGCGCGCTCCCACAATGCCAGCTCCCATTCGCGCACCGGCTGTCCCAGGCGGGCCCGCCGCTCGGCCTGCTCGCGCAGCTGCTTCCAGGAGAGCTGCCGCGGGCGCCCGCTGCGCAGCTCGAGGGCGGCCGCGGTCTCGGGGAAGCGCTCCTCGAGCACCTGGGCGCGGATCTGCCCGACGATCCCGCCCGGCTCGGCGGAGAGCGCGTACCGGGTCTCCACCGCGTCGAGGAACCGCCAGCGCCCGGGACCGGCGGCCTCGAGCCGGCGCGCGTCGATGCGGCGCGCCAGCCGGAAGGGCGGCGCGATCTCCAGCACGGTGGCCGGCTCCCATCCTCCGTCGCGCTGCGGACCCAGGTGGTAGATGCGCCCGTTCTCGCCCCGCAGCCAGCTCGCTCCCGCGTGGTAGGTGGCCCAGTCGCCCCAGCGGTTGAAACGCTTCACCTGGATCTCCTCGGCGCGGGCGTCGGCGCGCACCACCACGCGTTCGCCGAGGAGGAAGAGGAGGGCTCCGAGCACGGCAGTGACGGCGGCGACGGGCGCCGCGAGCCGCCAGGGGCGCACGCCCAGCGCGAACAGCGCGGTCAGCTCTCCGCGCCGCGCGAGCACGGTGGCAAGCAGGGCCGCGGCGATGATCAGCGCCGCCGGCGCGAGCTGGTAGGCGACGACGGCCGCCTTGTTCCAGTACAGCTCGAGCGCCGCCTTCCCCCAGGCGCGGCCCCAGAAGCTGCCGGCGCGATCGGCGAAGTCGACGGTGAGGTAGAGCAGCACCACGCCCCCGAGCGTGGCGGCGAAGAGCTGGAGGAACTTCAGCGAGAGGAGCCGGTCGAGCTGGCCGAACGGCCGCGCTCCTCCCGGCGAACCCCGCCGCGCCGCCACCCGCTCGAGCTCCGAGACGGGCAGCTCCGCGCGCGCCTCGCTCACCCCACCTCCCCGGCGGCGATGTCGCGGCGCATCTGGGACCCCTCGATCCGGATGCGCCCGGCGGCCTGGTAGGCGCGCCCGCGCGCCTCGGCCGCTCCCGCGCCCAGGGCCGCGACGGTGAGCAGGCGCCCGCCCGCGGTCACCACCTTGCCCTCCTTCGCCTTGGTCCCCGCGTGCAGGATCCAGAGATCGTCGGACTGCTGCACCTCGCGCAGGCCGCCCACCTCGTCGCCGGCGCGCGGGGTGCCCGGATATCCCGAAGCGGCGATCACCACCGCCACGGCCGTGCGCGGGTCCCACGAGGGCTCCTGGCCGGCGAGCCCGCCCTGCGCGCTGGCGACGAGCAGCGGGAGCGGATCGCTGCGCAGCCGGAGCAGGATGGCCTGGGCTTCGGGATCGCCCAGGCGGCAGTTGAACTCCAGGACGCGCGGGCCGCGCGGCGTGAGCATCAGCCCGGCATAGAGGGCGCCGCGGAAGGGCGTGCCTCGCGCGGCCAGCTCGCGCACGGTCGGCTGGAGGACGGTGCGGACCACCTCGTCGATCACGGCGGGCGTCGCGTCGCGCGGCGGGCTCACCGCGCCCATCCCGCCCGTGTTCGGGCCGCGGTCGCCGTCCTCGAGCCGCTTGTGGTCGCGGACGGGAGCGAGCGGCAGCACGGTCGAGCCGTCGGTGAGCGCGATCACGGACAGCTCCGGTCCTTCCAGCCGCTCCTCGACCAGCAGGCGCACGGGACCCGCACCCTGCGCGGCGGTCATCCACAGCTCGTCGATGGCGCGCCTCGCCCCGGCGGCGTCGTCACAGACGATGACGCCCTTGCCCGCCGCGAGACCGTCCAGCTTCACCACGCAGGCGCCGCGCGCGTACGCCTTGGCCTTCTCCGGATCGTCGAACACGGCTGCCTGCGCGGTCGGCACTCCGGCGCGCGCCATGACGTCCTTCGCGAACGCCTTGGACGCCTCGATGCGGGCGGCCGCCGCCGTGGGCCCGAAGCAGGGCACGCGCTCGTGCGCCAGCCGATCGGCGAGGCCCTCCGCCAGCGGCGCCTCCGGTCCGACCACCACCAGGTCCGGCTTCTCCCACAGCGCCGCCGCGGCCAGCGCCTCGGCGGAACCGGCGGCGGGAACGCAGCGCGCCTCCTCGCCGATGCCGGCGTTCCCCGGAATGGCCACCACCTCGCGCGGCTCGGAGCGGGGCGCCCCGCGCAGCAGCGCGCGCACCAAGGCGTGCTCGCGAGCACCCGATCCGATGACCACGATCTTGAAGCCCATGCAGCCCGCTGCGCGAACCAGAACGTCCGCGCTCAACTACCTAGCCGCCGAGTACGGCGGCGGCTAGTGCCTGAAGTGTCTATACCCCGTGAAGACCATCGCGATGCCGTGCTTGTCCGCTGCGGCGATGACTTCCTGGTCGCGCACGGAACCGCCCGGCTGGGCGATGCAGGCGACCCCTGCCTCGGCCGCGGCCTCCACCCCGTCGGGGAAGGGGAAGAAGGCATCGGAGCCGAGAGCGGCCCCGCGGGCCCTGGCGCCCGCGCGCTCGGCGGCGATGCGCACCGAGTCCACCCGGTTCGTCTGCCCCATCCCGATGCCGACGGTCGCGTCGCGGTGGGCGAGCACGATGGCGTTCGACTTCACGTGCTTGACCACCAGCCAGGCGAACTGAAGCGCCTCCATCTCGTCGGCCGTCGGGGCGCGCCGGGTGACGACCTTCCAGCCGCGCACGTCGGCCCCTTGCAGGTCGCGCGACTGGACGAGCAGGCCGCCGGGAATGCTCCGCAGCTCGCGGGGCTCGGGGCGCCACGCCTCGCGCGCCTCGCCCAGCGAGGGCAGCTCGAGGAGCCGCAGCGCCTTCTTGCCCTTCAGCGCCTCCAGGGCAGACGGCTCGAACCCGGGCGCGATCACCGCCTCCAGGAACGTCTCGGAGAGCGCGGCGCCGGTCGGCGCGTCCACGGGGTGCGTCAGGGCCACGATGCCGCCGAACGCGCTGACCGGATCCGCGTCCCGCGCGCCCCGGTACGCGTCCAGCACGGTGCCCGCGCGAGCCACTCCGCAGGGGTTGGTGTGCTTCACCACCACCGCGGCGGCCGGGCTGCGCGGACCCTGCGCGTGCTCCTTCGCCGCCTCGAGCGCGGCAGCCCCGTCGAGCAGGTTGTTGTAGGAGAGCTCCTTGCCCTGGATCTGCCGCGCCATCGCCAGCGTCGGCTCGGGGGGCGGAGGCACCGCCGCGTAGAACGCCGCCTTCTGGTGCGGGTTCTCGCCGTACCGGAGCGCCTGCTTCAGGCGGTACTCGGGGAGCGGCGGCGAGTCGCCGAATCCGCTCGCCTCCTCCTTGTGCTCGAGCGCGAGCTGCTCCGAGAGCCACGAGCCGATGGCGGCGTCGTACGCGGCGGTGTGCGCGAAGGCGCGGCCCTGCAGGCGCCGCCGCGTGCTGACGTGCACCTCGCGCTTCTGCTGCAGCTCGGCCAGGACGGTGGCGTAGTCGGCGGGATCGACCACCACCGCGACGTGGGCGGCGTTCTTCGCCGCCGAGCGCAGCATGGACGGGCCGCCGATGTCGATGTTCTCGATCACCTCGTCGAAGGGCAGCCCCTTGGCGACCGCCTCGCGGAAGGGATAGAGGTTCACCACCACCAGATCGATGGGCAGCAGTCCCTGCGCCTTCATGTCGGCCTGGTCGGAAGCCACGTCGCGACGCGCCAGGATCCCCCCGTGGATCTTCGGGTGCAGCGTCTTCACGCGCCCGCCCAGCATCTCGGGAGCGCCCGTGAAGTCCTGGACTTGCGTCACCTTCACGCCCTCGCGGGCGAGCAGCGCGGCGGTGCCGCCGGTGGAGAGCAGCTCGATGCCGAGCGCCGCGAGCCCGCGGGCGAGCTCGAGGATCCCGGACTTGTCGGACACGGAGAGCAGGGCGCGCGCCACGGCCATGCGCGGCTCCATACCACGAGGGCGGCCGCAGTGGTTTCACCGAAGTCCGTTCGCTGTTTGGAAGGGCGCGGCGCGCGACGGCGCTCGCGCTTCAGATCGACGACCCTGCCGCGCCGCGCGCGCTGCTCGCGCGCCGAGCGCGGAACCCCGGACGCGCGGCTACTCGTCGTCCACGTCCGGCTGGATCTTCCGCGGGCCGTCGTCGGCGATCACGCGCAGCTTGACGAGCCCGCGCGTCTCCAGCTGGCGCACGCGCTCGCGAGTGAGGTTCATGATCACCCCCACCTCCTCGAGCGTGATGCCGCCCCGGTCGGCGACGTCGAGCGCGCAGGTGTCGGCCAGCTCCCACAGCTCCTTGTCGGGGAAGTTCATCTTCACCGACCCGGTGCGCGGGTTGACGTCGACGTAGAGGTTGTATTTGCAGGAGACGTACGGGCAGGGCCGCGGGCCCGTCCCGCAGTCGGCACGCGACTTGGGGCGGCTGGCCTCCATCTCCGCCATCAGCGCCTGCAGCTCGGGGTCGATTCCCCCGGCCGCCATCTGCTGGCGGAACTGCCGCGCCATCTCCTTGCGGCTCATCGTGCGGGCGCGCTGCCGGGGCCGCTCGGCCTCCGGAGGCGCCGCCTGTAGATCGGGGGTGACGTTGCGTTTTGCCTCGTTCATCGGTCGCCCTTTCCGCTCTCTTGCCGTGCGGTGATCTGGGAAACGGTGCGTTCAATGTCCTTGACGAACTGGTGCGCCTTGTGCCGGCCGTCGTTGAGCATCCGCTCCAGCTCGCGGCGGCGCGAGGCCTTGATCTCGCCGTTCTCGGCGATGGCCTTGTCGAGCGCGGCGAAGAGATCGTCGAGCGCGCGCTCGGCTCCGTCGAGCTGGCCGCGGAAGAAGATGACGGAGTGGCGGATTTCCTCGAGGGTCATCCCCTCGTCCATCAGCGACTTGATCAGGCGGATGCGCCGGACCGCGGTGGCGGGGTAGAGGCCGCGCGAGCCGCGGTGCTTGCCCTTCTCGCCGACGCGCCGGCTGCGGGGAAGCAGGCCCAGCTGCACGTACTTGCGGAAGGTGGCCTGCGCCAGCTTCACCCCGCGGGGCGCGAAGAAATCGACGATCTGCGCCGCCGAGACCCCGTGGGGGTGCGTCGCCTCCAGCCGCTCGAACTCGTCGACTTCCCGTTGCGCCACTCGGGGCCCTCCCGGTGGATCGAAGCGACACCTTCAATGGCATCGCGTGAGTGCATTCACGCAAGTATCGTATCTTGAGTAGCGTGTCAACAGGGCGACTCCCTCTGGATCGTGAGGGAAACAGGGCTCCTGTGCGCCGTGCGGCGCTCGCGCTGCGCGCGCGTCGTGCGCTGTGGTCGCTCCCCTTCGCCGACCCCGGCCCACACGCGCGCACGCGATCTCGAGCAGCGGAATCGGGGGGCAGGAGCGCTCCGCGATCCCGCCGCGCTCCGCGCCATCCCTTCGAGGTCACTCGGTGAGATCGAAGTCGAGCCGGCCCGACGAGCCCGGGTACATGTGCACGTCCGCGGCCCGCCACCTGGAGAGGCGCGGGCTGCCGACGCGGACGCTGTGCTGCCCGGCGGCCAGCTCGAGCGTCAGCGGAGTGGTCCCGCGCAGTCCTCCGTCGACGTACACCTCCGCACCCGCGGGCCGGCTGGAGACGCGCAGCTCGCCGGTGGAAGCGTGGAAGCCGGCCGGGCGGGCGCGCGAGGCGAGCGCCGAGCGCGAAGCCTCGACGATCCAAGCGGCGGGCAGCGAGAGCGCGAGCAGCGCTCCGAGGGCGGCGACGATCTTCAGCGCGCGCCTCCGCGGCGGCGCCACCTCGGCGAAGAGCGGCTGCGCCGCCGCTCCCCCGCGCGAAGGCGTCACCTCCGCGGACCGCAGGCCGGCCGGCGGCGCGTCGCTGCGCACGGCGGGCGCGGCGCCGGGGGTGGTGCGCCGGTGGTGCAGCGCCTCCGGCGCGGCGCGGTGCAGCCACTCCGAGAGGGCGCCGTCGGGATCGGGCAGAGGAGGGCAGACGCGCGCGAGCGCGGCGGCCAGCTCCGCGGCGGTCTGGAAGCGGTGGCGCGGCTTCGGCGCGGTCGCCTTGTCGAGCACCTTGCGGAGCGCGTGGCCGCAGCGGACGTCGGCAGCCTCCGCGACGACGCGGCCGAGGGAGAAGACGTCCGCCTGCGGGCCGACCGGATCGCTGGTGGCCTGCTCCGGCGCCATGTAGCCCGGCTTCCCCTTCGGCCCCGCGGCCGGATCGGACACCTCGGCGCTGCCGCGCGCGCGCGCGACGCCGAAATCGCCCAGGTAGACGCCGCCGCTGCGCGAGAGCAGCACGTTGTCCGGCGAGATGTCGCGGTGGACGAGGTGGAGGGGGTGGCCGTCGCTGTCGCACGCCGTGTGCGCCGCGTGCAGCGCCCGCGCCACCTGCGCGCCGACGTGCGCGGCCAGTGCTTCCGGCATCAGCTCGTTCCGGCGGCGCGCGATCTTGAGCGCGCTCCGCAGCGAGCAGCCGTCCACGAACTCCAGCACGAAGATGGGGCCTTCCCGCTCCGATTCCAGGTAATCGAGGGCGGCCACGATGCCCGGGTGGTGGAGGAGCCCGACCAGGCGCGCTTCGTCCGCCAGCATGGAGGCGATCCGCGCGTCCCCCCGCCGCTCCGGCGCCAGCATCTTGATGACCACCCGGCGGCGGAACGCTCCGGCCCCTTGCAGCTCGGCCAGCCAGACCTCGCCCATGCCGCCCAGCCCGAGCCGCTCGATGAGCACGTAGCGCCCGCCGATCCGGTCGCCTTGTCGGAGCTCGCTCAACGCGCCTCCGGGCGTTGACACGCCCTTCTACGTACTTACTGTACCCGCCGCAGCGCGGCAAAGCCGCGAACGGTTTCGCGCCCCGCGGGGCGCCGGGAGAGGAAACACGTGAAGAAGACCATCGGCATCGACCTGGGCACGACGAACTCCGTGGTCGCCATCATGGAGGGCCGCGACCCCAAGGTGATCGAGAACGAAGAGGGAAGCCGGATCACTCCCTCCGTGGTCGGGTTCACCAAGGAGGGCGAGGTGGTGGTCGGCCAGGTGGCGCGCCGCCAGGCGATCACCAACCCCGAGAACACGGTCTACTCGATCAAGCGGTTCATGGGACGCAAGTTCGACGAGACGGCCGAGGAGCGCCGCCGCGTCCCCTACAAGGTGGTGAAGGCGGGGAACGGCGACGCCGCCGTGGAGATCCAGGGCAAGCTGCACAGCCCGCCCGAGATCAGCGCCAAGATCCTGCAGAAGCTGAAGCGCGCCGCCGAGAACTACCTGGGCGACACGGTGACCGAGGCGGTCATCACCGTCCCCGCGTACTTCAACGACGCCCAGCGGCAGGCCACCAAGGACGCCGGCCGCATCGCGGGCCTCGAGGTGAAGCGCATCGTCAACGAGCCGACCGCGGCCGCCCTCGCCTACGGGCTGGACAAGAAGAAGGACGAGGTCATCGCCGTGTTCGACTACGGCGGCGGCACCTTCGACATCTCCATCCTCGAGGTGGGCGAGAACGTGGTCGAGGTGGTGGCCACCAACGGCGACACGCACCTGGGCGGCGACGACCAGGACCAGCGGATCATGGAGTGGCTGATCGAGGAGTTCAAGAAGGACACCGGCCTCGACGTCTCCAAGGACAAGATGGTCCTGCAGCGGCTGAAGGAGGCGGCGGAGAAGGCGAAGATCGAGCTGTCGGCCACCATGGAGACGGAGATCAACCTGCCCTTCCTCACCGCCGATCAGACCGGGCCCAAGCACCTGGTGAAGAGGCTGTCGCGCGCGAAGTTCGAGCAGATGTGCGACGACCTCTTCCAGCGCGCCATCGAGCCGACCAAGAAGTGCCTGTCCGACGCGAAGAAGGGCCCCAAGGAGATCGACGAGGTGGTGCTGGTCGGCGGGTCGACCCGCGTGCCGAAGATCCAGCAGATCGTGAAGGAGTACTTCGGCAAGGAGCCCAACCGGTCGGTGAACCCCGACGAGGTGGTGGCGATCGGCGCGGCGGTGCAGGCGGGCGTCCTCTCCGGCGAGGTGAAGGACATCCTGCTGCTCGACGTGACTCCGCTGACGCTCAGCATCGAGACGCTGGGCGGCGTGGCGACTCCGCTGATCCCGCGCAACACGACCATCCCGACGCGGAAGAGCGAGGTGTTCTCCACGGCGGCCGACGGGCAGACCAGCGTGGAGGTGCACGTCCTCCAGGGCGAGCGCCCGATGGGCCGCGACAACAAGACCATCGGCCGCTTCCACCTGGACGGCATCCCGCCCGCCCCGCGCGGCGTGCCGCAGATCGAGGTGACCTTCGACATCGACGCGAACGGCATCGTGCACGTGGCGGCGAAGGACCGCGCCACCGGCAAGGAGAACAAGATCACCATCACGGCCAGCTCGGGTCTCTCCAAGGCCGACATCGAGAAGGCGGTCAAGGACGCCCAGGCGCACGAGGCGGAGGACAAGGAGCGCCGCGAGGAGATCGAGGTGCGCAACAAGGCCGACAGCCTGGCCTACGCCACCGAGAAGAGCGTCAAGGACCTGGGCGACAAGGTGCCCGCCGCGATGCGCTCGGAGCTGGAGGAGAAGCTCAAGGCGGTGCGGGACGCGCTCGCCGGCACCGACGTCGAGGCGGTGAAGCGCGCCACCGACGCCTTGATGCAGGCGTCGCACAAGATGGCCGAGGAGGCCTACAAGGCGGCCGGCGCGCAGGGCGGCGGCGAAGCGCCCGGAGCGCAGCAGCCCGGCGGCGAGCAGCAGCCGCAACAGGGCGGCGCGAAGAAGGACGACGTCGTCGACGCGGAATTCGAGGAACAGAAGTAGGGCCCGCTACCCCCCTTCGGGTCCTTCTCTGTGGGCGAGGCGCTTCCATCCCGGCGCCTCGCCCTTTTTCATGGCTTCAGATCGTCCTGCCGGTGGCGATAGGGGTTCTTGATCGCTTCCTGCACCTGGAACGGATTGGGGACGTCGAGCTCGGTGAGCTGCGGGCCGCGGACCCAGTCGGGGACGCCGCGGTCGCGGATGCGGCCGCGCTGCTGCGCCTCGAGGATCTCCTCGCGGGTCGGCTGCGCCAGGCTGGGCGGGTGGTCGCGGTCGGCGGCGCGCCTGGGCGTCCCCGTTTCCCCGATCGGCCCCGTGTCCGTGCGGATCCTCGCTGCGGCGCTGTTCTTGCCCTTGCGCGGCGGCGCGCGGCGGCCGTAGCTTCCCGACGAGGCGTCGGTCTGCTGGGCACGGGTGCCCGGCGCGGCGAGGAACAACGCCAGGACGACGGCAGCGAGGCTCTTCATCGGTCTCTCCAGCTTCGGAGAACCCTAAATGGCCGCCGCTGCAAGCGCTACCGGACTTTGCCGCGCGCCGTGCCCTCGGCGCGGCCCTGCTCGGCCCCCGCGCCGGCGGGCCCTTCCAGGAGCTCCGGCCGGGACGGCAGCGGAGCGGCCGGCTGCTCGATCCCCAGGCGTGCGCGGACGTCGTGATCGAGGCTGAGGAGCACTCCCTCCAGCCGCTCGACGCGCTGCTCGATGGCGAGCTGCTGCCGCTGCGAGCGCTCGCGGGAATCGGCCTCCAGCGCCAGCTCGCGCTCCTTCAGCTTGAAGTACTTGATGACGAAAACGATTGCGACCGGGAACCCGAAGACCGCCAGGACGCTGACGATGGGGATGAGCGCCGCGAGCATTTCCGAGGACATGGCACCGGTGAACGTACCAGACCCGGGCCCATGTCGCGCGCGCGCGGGGATGAAGCGAAGGGCCGCCGGCGATGCCTCCGGCGGCCCTCCGGCCCTTGCCCCGACCACACCCTGCCAGAGCGCATCCCATGACGTCCGCGCTGTGAAAAGCGTAGCGCCGCCCTATCGGCGGCGACTAGTCGTGCGGAGCAGCGGCGGTCGCCTCGTGCTCGAGCGCTTCCCCGCGCTTCTCCCGCCGCTCGCCGCGGCGCTCCAGCCCATCGCCGCGCTTCTCGATGCGCTCACCGGCGCGCTCCTGGCGCTGGCCGGCGCGTGCTTGACCTTGCCCTGCTCGACCAGCTCCTGGCCGCGCTGCTCCTTGGCTTCGCCCTTCTGCTCGACCTTGTCGCCCACCGTCTCGAGCTTCTCGCCGCGCTTCTCCTTGCGGTCGCCGCGTCGCTCCATGCGCTCGCCGCGGCGCTCCAGCCGCTCCGCGCGATCGGCTCGCGCAGCCGCCGGCGCGATGAGCAGCGCCGCGATCATCCAGTGGCTCGTCTTCATGGTCCCTCCCCTGCGGGTTCGAGTCTCCGCAGGGTGGGAACCGTCCGGCGTGGCGGCGGTAAAAGACCTAAGCCGCGGGGACTTCGTCGGCGGATCTGCGCAGATGTCGCCGATCGTCCGCCCTGGGCAGCAGCGAGAGGAGCCGGACGCGCTCCTCGGGGTCGCCGGCGAAGGCGAGGGTCGCCTTGGCCGCGAGCAGGTCGAAGTACGCGCGCAGGGCGCCCTGGGCTTCGACCAGCGCCTGCGCCTCGTCCGTGAGCGGGGCGCCCGCGCCGGGCAGCTTCTCCACGTCGCCGGCGAGGTCGCGCATCGTCTGCAGGTCCTCCGGAATGAGACCCGCATCGGACGCCACCTCTGGATACACCTTGGCGGCGTCGAGCATCAGCCACAGCGCGCGCAGCACGTGCTGCGGCTGGCGCGCCGAGAAGGGCTGGCCGATGCCGAACGCGTGCGCGGCGCGCCGGCCGTCCGCGCCGCGCGTGACCCGCTGCACGGCTTCGCGCGCCGTCTGCGCGGTGGCGGCGGCGTCGGCGAGCAGGTCGGCCTCTTCCCTGGAGCGGCCCCGCGCCGTCACGGCGGCGGCGGGGAGCGCCTGCAGGTGGTCCTCGATCTCGTCGGCGAGCCGCCGCGCGGCTTCGGTGTACGCGGCAGTCAGCCCGCGCCGCGACAGCTCGGGAGCGTGCGCCTGCGCCAGGTCGGCGACCCGGCGCGCGGCCTGGGCATCGGCCAGCGGATCGGAGCGCCACTGGGAGGCGCCGTCGCGGTTCCGGCCGGCGCGTTCGAGCAGGTCCTTTCGCGCATCGGCTGCGGACTTCCCGTTACGCACCGTCTTGCCGTCGGCGGCAGAGGCAGGGCGAGGCTTCACCGCGGATTCTCGCGACGAGCGGGCCATGCGGCCCTCCTTGCTGTGGTGCAACGTCGGAACGACGCGGCCCGGAAGGGGCCGCGCAGCTACAGCTTTGCACGAAGCCTCGCGCAAAATGGGGTCGCATGGCAAGACGCAGGCGGCCGCACCCGGAGAGCTGTCGGCTTGACGACGAACGGCCGCAGGAGCGACGGTGCGGGCGCAACGGTTGCGCGAGCCTCTCGGCGGCGCCATTTCCGTGGAGCTACCCGGTCCCATCGTGGTCGGTATCTGCCTGGGCGTCGTGCTCGGCGTGTGGGTGGCGCTGGCGATCATCTGGCCGCGGGCGCGCCCTCCAGGGCTGCGGTGAGGCAGGATCCGGGCCTCGCAGACCCCGACCTCTGTCGGTGGAATACGATCCACGCGCGGCCACCGGCACCACGAGATCGACGAGCGGCGCCCCGCCGGCGCGCACGCTTAGTTCCCAGTGGAGCCGGTCGGGCGCCGTACCCGACACCCGCAGCCGCCCCATGTGCATGCCGCGCAGGTGGTGCGTGGCGCACAGGCTGAGGACTCCTTCTGGACCGTGTTCCGCTCCGCCAGCATGGGTTTCCAGACCTCGTTCACGAAACGATCGTAGCAGCCCCCTCCGACACTCGAAGCTCGGCGGCCGCTATGTCTTCGCCCGGGCGATGGCCTGGATCGCCTTCGTGGCGGTGGCCGCGTCTTCGTCGCTGGCGAAGCCGATCGCAGCCGAGAACTTCTTGCCCACCACCTGGGCCATTAGGAACGCCATGCTCACCTTCGCGTCGGAGATGGCCCGCGAGATGCGCGCGCCCAGCCCGCGGCGGTCGTCTCCTTCCACCAGCAGGCAGGGCGTATCGGACTGCACGAACCCGAATCGGCGCGCCTCTGCCTCCGCGGTCGGCCCCTCGATCGGGAACACCTCGATGGCCGCGCGGTCCAGCTCCGTCGGAAAGCGGTACGCCATCACGATCTGGAGGTGCACCCCTGCAGCGGCCAGCGGCTCCAGGGCATCGGCGAGCAGTCCCTTGCGGTCGCCGCCGTGAAAGACCCACAGCTTCACCTGTTTCACCGTCAGCTTGAGCGCCATGCGTCACCCCTGCCCGGAGTGTAGATCGTCCAGGGTTTGAGCGCCGGGCGCGGCCCTCCACGCTCACATCTCGTGGGGCGAGGCGCCAGGTTCAAGCTCCACTCAAATGATTTCGCCTGGATGGTGCAATCGAATGGTATCGATCGCACGGCCGATCGCTTCGGGGTCGTTTAGCACTGGCGCCGCACGGTACGATGACCACCATGAGGAGTCTGGAGAGCAGGCGGCTAAGATTTGGGTGAGATTCGCGCCCGGCGATTCCGTCGGCGAAGTGCACTTTGCGCAGCTCGATACGGGTGCTACGTGGTCAATCCTGAGCTTGGACCTCGCCGAGGCTCTATCGCTGCTCGATCGACAGGGCGAAGAGGTTCCGATGCGAACCGCCCGCGCTGGTACAATCACAGGCCGGCTCGAGAGAACAACGCTCTTGATTCTTGCTGACGCCGGTAGAGGTCAATCGCTCTCGCTTGAAGCGACGGTCTTCGTATCGCGTGACTGGCACCATCCGACGTTCCTGGGATACTCGGGCCCGCGGCTCGGGCCTGGGCGCGTTCCTCAAGTTGCCGTTGCCCTGCCCCTGGGGTCCGGCCTCGGGCATGTCGCGGCGCTGGCCAGCGACCGGATCGGGGTCGGGCCTGATGCCGTGGTTGGGGCTGGGACCGAGCACGCCCAAGGTCGGGCGGAGCCTTTCGAGCGGATTGTTCGGCATGACGTTTCTGTACCTCCTAGCTTTCGGTGGCGTCGTCGCTTGGATTTCGCGACGTCGAGCCGATGTGTGAGAACCTCCACCTGCGCCGCCAGGTCGTCGCGCTCGTCTGCGAGGCGCTGCAGGCGAGGTGAGTGATCTGGATGCGGGGGCCGTTGCCCTTGAGCGACCTGGGCGCCCTTCGCTTTGGCCGTCATGGTGGAGCGCAGCCTGGAAGCCGCGAAGGCCGCCATCTAGCGCGCCACCGCGGCCGCCCAGGTCCAGACCTTGGGCCTACAGCTCGCCCACCTGCGCACGCTGCTGATGGCCGAGGACTTCGATACCGGGAACGCCGTGGTCAGCGCCCTGGCGCCGCCCGACGGTCCGCTGGCGACGATCTTCCGGGACGGCAGGATCGTGTTAGATGGGATCCTCTGCCTGGGAGCCGACGAATGCAGTGGGACGCCGAAATAGTCCGCCGCAAGCAGAAGGAGCTGCTCTTTCCCAACGTCTCGACCTACTACCAGGACGCGCTGGTGGTGGACTCGGCGAAGGGGATGTTCGTGCGCGACGTCGAGGGGCGCGAATACCTCGACTTCTTCGCCGGCATCCTGACCGCCTCCGTCGGGCACTGCCACCCTCGGGTGACCGAGGCGGTGGTCGAGCAGCAGAAGAAGCTGGTGCACGTCTCGACGCTGTACGCGACCGTCCCGCAGGTGCAGCTCGCCGAGAAGCTGGTGCAGATCGGGCCGATGAAGCCGGCCAAGGTCTTCTTCTCCAACTCCGGCACCGAGGCCAACGATACCGCGGTCACGCTGGCGAAGGAGGCCACCGGACGGACCGAGCTGGTCGTGCTGCGCCACAACTACGGCGGCCGCGGAACGCTGGCCCTGAGCGCGATGGGCGTGAAGTCCTACCGGCCGCGCGTGCAGAGCGAGATCAGCGGCATCCGCTTCGCGCACGCTCCGTACTGCTACCGCTGCGACCTGGACCTCAAGTACCCGGATTGCGGCGTCGCCTGCGCCAAGGACTTGAAGCCGCTCATCGAGACCACCACCCACGGCGAGATCGCCGCCTTCATGGCGGAGACGATCATGGGAGTGGGCGGGTTCATCGTGCCCCCCAAGGAGTACTTCCAGATCGCGCTGCCGATCGTGAAGGCGGCGGGCGGGCTGTTCATCGCGGACGAGGTGCAGACTGCCTGGGGCCGCACCGGCGGCAAGTGGTGGGGCATCCAGCAGTTCGGAGTGGAGCCCGACATCCTCACCAGCGCGAAGGGCATGGCCAACGGCCAGCCCATCGGGCTCACCATGGCGCGCACCGAGATCGCCGATCATGCGCGGTTCGCGCAGATCTCCACCTTCGGCGGGTCGCCCGTCTCGATGGCCGCCTCGCTGGCGACTCTCGACGTCATCGAGGAGGAAAAGCTCCTGTTCAACGCCCAGATGATGGGCCAGGCCTTGCGCGAGGGACTCGAGGGTCTTCGGGAAAGCTTCCCCGGGATCGGCGACGTGCGCGGCATGGGCCTCATGCAAGCGATCGAGCTGGTGAAGGACCGAGGCACCAAGGAGCCCGACCCGCAGGCGGCGAACCGCCTGCTGGAGGCGACGCGCAAGCGCGGGCTCCTGGTGGGCAAAGGCGGCACGTACGGCAACGCTCTGCGCATCGCTCCGCCGCTGGTGGTCACGCGCGGCCAGGTGGACGACGCGCTCCGCATCCTGGGCGAGGCGCTCGCGGAGGCGCTGCGCCGATGAGGCGGGCGCTGCTGCTCGCGGGGCTCCTCGCGCTCGCCGGCTGCAAGAGGAGCTCGCGGCCGCCGGCGCTGGGCGAAGCGCTGGCGGTCGAGCAGCCCGGCGGGTCGGCGACGCAGCTCATCGCGCAGGGGAGCGAGATCCCGACCAGCGCGACGGAGAGCTTCACCACCTCGCGCGACGACGAGCGGCGCCTCGCCATCCACGTGCTGCGCGGATCCGGCCGCACCGCCGGCAAGCTGCACAGCGACGGCTGGTGGGTGGTCGACGGCGTGCAGCCGGGCCGCGCCGGGGAGCCGCGCGTCCACGTCACCTTCGAGGTGGACGCGCAGGCCGGCCTCACCGTCTCCGCGCGGCAGGACGACCACAAGCTCAAGGTGAGCCGCACCGACGACGCGAAGCTCAAGCCGGCCGCGCTGGCGGAGCCGGACGACTCGGAAGACGCGGAAGACGATCCGGACTGAGGCGCCCTCCGGGAGCGGGCCGGTATACCACCGGTGCCACCGGTGGTCGGGCCCCAAGGCCCGATCCTCATCCGCTCGACTTTCCCGCGAATTCCAATGGCACTGCGATTGCTCCTTCAGGTCGCGCCGATCCGGGTGCTGCGCCCGGGCGGCCAACGGCGAGGGGGCAAGAAATGCGCTGCACGAGATTGTCGAGGGCCGGCGTCGCCGGTCGGGGATGCGCGTCCTTGACGCTGCTCTGCGCGCTCTTGGTTGCCGGGCGCGCGCGCGGAGGCGAACGGGTCCTTCCGCAGATCACCAGCACGGACGCCGTGGGCTCGGAACTGTTCGTCAAGGGCAGGAACTTCGGCGTCGCGGCGACTCCCGTCGTGACCCTAGGCGACGTGGCGCTTGCGGTGGCGAGTTTCTCGCCGACGGTGATCGTCGCCGACTTGCCGCTGTCGCTGCAACCAGCCTCTTACCAGGTTCTGGTCCAATCCTTTTTCGCGGGCGAGGAGGGAAGCAATCCGAGCGATCTCGATCGCCGGCTGGCGCTCTTCTCGGTGACGATCGGAGCCACCGGTCCCCAGGGACCTCCCGGGCCGACCGGACCGCAGGGGCCCACCGGACCCACGGGCCCGACGGGCGCAACCGGGCCACAGGGGGACCCGGGACCGCAAGGCCCTCCCGGACCGACAGGCGATACGGGTGCGACCGGCGCGACCGGCGCCCAGGGACCCGCCGGCGTGTTCGCGGGCCATTTCCAGAGCCCGAACGGCGCCTACTCGCTGGACATCGACGACGCGGGCATCCGGCTGGCCGGGCCCGGCGCGTCGGTGCAGATCGTCGGAAGCGCGGTGCACGTCACCGGGGATGTAGCGACCGTTTCCGCAACCTCGATCACGATGCAGTCGGCCGGTGTTGCCCAGGTCGCGGCCACGGCGATCGTCCTGGAAGGCGAGCTCCTCAACGGAGGACTTCCAGTCGCGCGGGTAGGAGACAGGGTCCAGGTCGGCGATCTCTTCGGCACCATCATCGGCCCCTAGATCGTGGAACCGCAGCCGCTCAGCCGAGGAAGCCAATGAAAGTCACCGCTGCCAGGATCGCAGCTGCTCTGCTCTTTTGCGCGCTTCCCTCGGCGGCGCTCGCGCAGGAGGGCGCAGTGGTCGAGCTGCGCCCGGATGGCGTGCTCGTCGACACCCGGCAGATTCCCGCAGTTCAGCAGGGGACGAAACTCGGGTTCGTCCGCATCGGCCCGGACCGGAGGGAGATCGGGCAGGGCTCGGTGCTCGCGGTCATGGATGGGAAAGCGCTCGTGACCATCACTTCCGGGACCGCCGTGGCGCAGGGCGACCTCGCCGTCCTCTGCCCCGATCCTTCGCAGACCGACCGGTACCAAACGACCCGGGCCATGGCTGCGCAGGCGCGCCCGGGAACGCCGAGCGCCCCGACGGCGGCGCGACTGAGGTCCGCGCTCGCGGCGCGAGATGCCGCCGTCCAGCAGGGAGCGTGCGACACGGCGGCGTACGACGGCCAGATCGACTCCCTCTCTGCACAGATGCAGCAAGAGATTCGCCGGGGGCCCGCCGCCGCGAGCTCCAGCGATCCGATCGATCGGTGGGTCGATCGCAGCGGCAAAGCCATCGATCAGGCGGGCAGCACTGTGGACAAGCTGACCTCGCTCGGCGCGAAGCTCGGATTGGGCTCCACCAAGCCGGCTGCGCCCCCAGTTCCGCCTCCCGCCGCGCCAGCCGCGCAGCAGAACCCTCCTCCGCAGCAGTTCGCCCCTGCGCCCCCGCAGTACGCGCCCGTGCAGCAATACACGGCTCCGCAACAGTACCCGCCCGCTCAGCAGAACCCGGCTCCGCAACAGAACTCGCCCGCTCAGCAAAACCCGGCTCCGCAGCAGTACCCGGCGCCGTCCTCGCCGCTCGGCAACACGCCCGCGCAACCGGATCGAGCCATCGCCGCTTTCGGCGGCCTCGCCCCTCCTCCGGGGGCCGCGGCGGCACCAGCGCCCGGTGCATCCAGCCCGGCGTACGACCCCGCCTGGGACTTCGTACCCGGCGAACGGTCGATCTTCTACGACGACTTCAGCGACTTCATGCCCGGCGGCGCGCCTCCTCACCTCAAGGTGCGCGGACCAGCGGTGGACGTGAGGAACGTTGCGGACGGCAAGCAGCTCGTCGTCAGCAAGCCCGGCACGCTCCTGACGGCGAGCCTCGGATCGCTGCCGCCCAACTTCACCATCGAGACCGAGGTGGAGTTCGACGATTCGCCGTCCAGGTCGTACCGCCCGGGTTTCAGGCTCCAGCTGGGCAGGCTGCCCTCGATCGTGAGATCGGAGATCACGGTGCAGCTGAACTGGGTTGCCCGGACCGGAACCGTCAAGGCCACCGCCGGCCCGCTGCTGGGGACCGCGCCGTTTCGCGTGACGCCCGGCCAGAAGCTGTCGCTGAGCCTCTGGATGCAGGACGGCCGGGTGCGCATCTACGTCAACAATGAGCGGCTCGTCGACGCCAACCAGGTGCAACTCGCAGCCTGCGACGCCGCGTGGCTGTACTTCACCGAGGTGGCGGCACCTCTGGGCGTGGCGCGGTTCCGGGTGGCGGAGTCGGCTCCCGATTTCGGCCTGACCATCGATTCGACGGGCCGGTACGTCAGCCACGGGATCCATTTCGACGTGGACAGCGACCGGCTGCGACCCGAGTCGATGCCGGTCCTGAAGAGCATCGCGGCCGCGCTCGCGTCGAAGCCGGCACTCCAGCTCCGCATCGAGGGTCACACCGATTCGGCCGGCGACAGCGCGCACAACCAGGACCTGTCGCAGAGGCGCGCGGATGCGGTGAAGGGCGCGTTGGTGTCCCAGTTCAGCGTCGACGGCGGCCGGCTGGCCACCGCGGGGCAAGGCTCGAACGTGCCGCTCGCCTCGAACGACACCCCGGATGGCCGCGCCACCAACCGCCGCGTGGAGTTCGTGCGGCAATGAAGAGGGAGGTAAGGATCATGCCACGCGCAATCCGACCGGGCGCAGCCATCTTGATCGGCGCTCTGCTAGCGTCCGACCAGACTTCCGCGCAGAAGCCACCCTTGTTCATCGTCGCGATCGGCGACTCGTACGGCTCCGGGCAGGGCGCTCCGGATCAGATCGCGCAATTTGATTGGTTGCAGAACGTAACGCGTCAAGCTCAGTGGGAGGACGTTCGCTGCAACCGCTCGAGGAAGGCCGCTTTTGCGCAGGCCGTTGAGAGGCTCAAGAGGGCCGCGCCGGGCCGGGCGATCGATTTCGTGTCGTTCGCTTGTTCAGGTGCCGAGGTGGAGACGGGGCTGCTCGCGCCTTACGACGGACCAGAACCACCGGCGGGCAATCACCAAGCGCTCGAACCACAGATCAATCAGGTGGTCGCCGCCTCGTGCGGCAAGGTGATCAGGACCAATCCGCAGTCGGGAAAGCCTGGCAGTTTGTCGGGACGCGGCGCTCCATATTGGACTTGTGCGGTAACGCCTCGCCCGATTGACGCTCTGCTCGTCTCTATTGGGGGCAACGACGTCGGGTTCGCCGATATCGTGGAGCAATGCATGTTGAACGTGTGCAACGTACCGATCTGGCGTCCTTTCATAGGCGACAGTGGAACTCGAGCCAAGTTCCAGAACGATCTCTCGGTACTCGAACGACGATACGCGAGACTCCGCGACGTGATCAAACAATATTTGCCACACGTTAGGACGGTCTACTTCGGCGGGTATCCGGACCCGACCTACGGGGCCGATGGCAACCATTGCGATCATGAGCCGGTGAATCCACAACTTCCATTCGGCCCCAGGCTGGCCGATCAGTTCTCGCTCATGGGGCGGGACCAGTCCACCTTTGCCTCGACGGTCATCATTCCGCAGCTGAACGACAGGGTCAGAGGTGCTGCGGCGCTGGAACCGCATTGGCATTACATCGCCCCTGCAGACTTCATGAAGCACGGATACTGCGCCGACACGGGCAGCGGCTTCACTCCAGGTAGTCCGACCAACCGCTGGGTCAATACGGTTACCGATTCCTTTCGGACGCGGGGCTGGCCAATCATCAGCAGCGCCATGCATCCCAACGACGCCGGGCAGGCTGCGATGGCGGAGCGATATTTTGACGTTCTCAAAGACCTGCTGAACTACCCAAGCCTGAATGTCTCGCTGAGGGCGGACTCGCCGCCGGGGCCCATCAGAGTGGGAACCCCGACGAGGTTGACGATCCTGGTCTCTGAAGTGTCTGACCTCGGCAGAACGGGTCGTCCGCTCTCCGGCGGCATCGCTCGCTTCGATGGCGATCCGACCGCATTCCCGGTGAATTCCCCGATTTCCTATACCTTCCACGGCACCGATCATTTCGTCGACGTCAGCGGCATCATCGGCTATGGGCCACAACGGCAGCGATTCAGCGCCGGTCTTCGCGATTTCAACATCAGTGTCAGCCCCTCTCCGGTACCGCTGAACACGCCGATCCGGCTCACCGTGACTGCAGTCGATCGCCTCACAGGGGCTCCGGTGCCTTCGGCAAGGGTCCACATCACGGATGCGGGGGGAGGTCAGATCCCGGACTTCGCTTCTGGTTCGACGGTCAGCGTGACGCTTCATTCGATTCGCACGATCGTCCGGGGCACCTTTCGCCGGACCGCCCGGCCACAACACGCGCGTCGAGGCGAAGCAGACCCAGTGGATGAACCTCCCGATCAGGTCGGTTTTGTCGATCTCCCATCGGGTTCCGTGACGCTCCCGCCCGACTACCGGGAGGGCAGGATTCCGGGTCTCGCCGATGACGGGAGCTGAATCATGAAGACGAAGACGATCGCGCTCATCCTGGGAGGCCTGGCGGTCGCGACCGAAGCCGCTGCGCAGAACGTCCAGCAGCAAGCGTACAAGAGCATCAAGGACATCGAGAAGCTCTTCCCGGCTCCGCTGCCTTTCTTCGTCGTCAACGTGGGAACGTTCGACGCCAGGACGGGAGCCTTCCATGGATTGAGGACGCCGCCGTGGCCGTGGCGCTCGGTGGGCTACGGCCCGCACGTCGCACCACGCCGCTCGGCGGGCGGGGCGAAGTCCGGAAGCGCAGATCGTGCGACGTGGGTCGACTCCTCCGGGACGGATGCGTCGGACGTAGAGCCCGATGTTCCAGAGGTCGTCGTCAACGCGATCGGCGTTGGACTTCGATTCGACATCGTCAATCGCGGTGCAAACGATTTTCAGGCCACGGCCAACGGACTGACGACGATCGTGCCGCCAGGCCAGAGCTCGGTCACCATCGACGTCGGGGGCGCCGCCGACGTGTTCTGGACGCTGCGTTCAGGGCGCCGGGTGGCGGCGAGCCAGCTCAAGATCAACCGGAGCGCCTTGCTCGTGCACGCCGGCGCGCTGACCATTCCTGCTCTGCCGATCGGAATCGTCTACGAGCCGCCCCAGGACAACGGCAAACGGAACCAGGCCGGTTACTCGACCCGGACCAGCTTCGGCACGGCCGTGAGCGTCTCGTTCGGGAGCGAGTCGGTGACGGCGAGCCCGGCCACGACGGGGTTCGAGGACGTGAATGGCTTCAAGAGCAGCGTCAAGCAGATTGCATCCGTGGTCAAGGGGATCGCCTCGATCGGCCAGGACCTGGCAGCGGCGACAGGCGCTGATTCTGATCCGACCGTCAAGGCGGCCTCCGCCGCCGCGGGAAAGATCTCCTCGGGGCTGAGCCAGGTAGCAGGAGCGCTGGACCCTCTGCTCGGCACGGCGTCAGCCAGTCAAAAGGTCCGGGAGACATCCGATCGTGAGCACGTTCTGGAAGTGGTTGACGTCGCTGGCGTGCAGACGCAGACCCTGGTGCACGAGGGTCCCGGGATCGGAGACATGATCTCCTATCTCAAGAACGCGAGGTTCGCGTACCTCGCGTCGGGCGGCAGACTCCAACTGCTTCCACTCGGCGCTGAAACGACCGCGCGCGTCCCCGTCAAGCTTCTCCTCAGCGATCTGAACGCGATCGCGAGCGGGAGCGCGCCACTCGGATCCGAGGGCGTGGCCGTCGGGCCAGGTACGCTGCTCAAGAAGGAGACCCTGCAAGCGCTCCTCAGCCTCGACCCCTTCGCATCCGGCGGACCGAATGCGCCCCTCGACGCCTCCCGGTTCGTGCGGAAGGAGAGCTTCCAGATCGGGGGCAGTCACGAGACCTATACATGGACCCACACGGTCAACACCACGGACCGTACGAGCAGCACCAAAGTCACGACCTTCGTCGAGGACTGCGACAAGGGCTTGTTGAGCTTCCTCGGCCTCGGTGTCACGCAGAACGTGCACATCAACAGCACGACCACCCAGAGCTCCTCTCGGGAACAGAGGGAAGGACAAGAGCAGAGCGTGGCGGCGGACTTCTACGCCGACGCGCTCGAAACGTACGTCATCGAGGCGTATTACGATCGCGTTTTCGGTACGTTCGGATTCGTCCGGGTGCCGCTGGCGCAGGAAGCAGTCGCGGGCACGCTCTACGACGGCAAGAACCGCCCGATCGCCGGTCAACTCGTGACGCTGGCAGTCGCTGGGCGGCAACACGTGGTTCGTACGGACGCGCAAGGCCACTATTCGTTCCGCGCACCGACGATCGCGCCGGGACAAGGGACGTTGTTCGCGCAGGGTCTGGCCCCGAGGCCTGTGCAGATCACCAAGGCGCAGAGCATCCGGCAGGACATGAGACCCTGATCTCAACCTACGACGAACGGCGGAGTGTGGCAACGCCCCTGCCAGGTCGCCTAACATCGGGGGGTGGAGCCGTTCGCCGAGCTCATTGGCGAGAGCCCGGGCGTGGTGGACGTCCGGGAGCAGGTCAGGACGCTCCTCAAGCGACAGGCGGACGGCCGCCGGCTCCCGCCCATCCTCATCCAAGGGGAGACCGGAACGGGAAAGGGCATCCTCGCGCGCGCGGTCCATCGCGCCGGCCCGCGCGCTTCCGCTCCGTTCATGTCCGTCAATTGCGCTGCCATCCCCGCCACCTTGCTCGAGGCCGAGCTGTTCGGCTACGAGCGCGGCGCCTTCACCGACGCGCACCAGGGAAAGATCGGGCTGTTCCAGGCCGCCCACCGCGGCACGCTGTTCCTCGACGAGGTGGGGCTGCTCCCGGAGGGTCTGCAGACCAAGCTCCTCACCGTGCTCGAGGACCGGGCCATCCGCCGGCTGGGCAGCATCCGCAGCGAGGCGGTCGACATCTGGATCATCAGCGCGACCAGCGAGGACCTCGAGTCCGCGGTCGATGCGCGCCGCTTCCGTCCGGAGCTCTACCACCGGCTGGCGGTCCTCGCGCTGAGGATGCCGCCCCTGCGCGAGCGTGGCCGCGACATCCTGGTCCTGGCCGAGCACTTCCTGGCGCGCGCAGCGGCCGAATACGGGCTTCCGGCAAAGACGTTGTCGGACGACGCCCGGGAAGCGCTGCGGTCTTACGAGTGGCCGGGCAACGTCCGCGAATTGAGCAACGTGATGGAGCGGCTGACCCTTCTTACCGAGGCTCCGGTGGTGACCGCGCAGACGCTGGGACTTCCACAGGCGCCCCGACCGGTCGCGCAGAACGCGGATCGCCCGGACGGAACTGCGCCTACCCAGGTCGTGGCCCAGCCGGTGGACCGAGAGCGCCTCCTCTCAGCGCTTCGGGAGACGAACTGGAACGTGTCCCGCGCCGCCGCGCGGCTGGGACTCACCCGCAACGCCATGCGCTACTGGATCGCCAAGCTGGAGATCAGCCGGGACGGGGAGGGGAAGGTCGCCCCACGACCCGACGCGGCGGTAACGTCGGCCGTCCTGTCGCCTGCCGAGCCCGTTCGCATCCGGTGGGAGCGCCGGCACGTCGCCCTCCTCCGCGCCGCGGTCGCGCCGACGTTTGCCGCCAACCCCTCCGCCGATCCGACGCGGGCGCTGGACGTTCTCGTGCAGAAAGCGCACAGCTTCGGCGGCCGCGTCGAGGATCTGCGGCCGACCGAGATCACGGCGGCGTTCGGGGTCGAGCCCATCGAGGACGCCCCCAGGCGCGCCGCGCTCGCGGCCATGGCCATGCAACGGGCGGCGGCCCGCGACGGCCGAGGGAATGAAGGAGCCTGGAGCCTGCGCGTCGGTGTCCACGTCGACCAGATGCTCGTCGGTCGGGTAGCGGGAAGAGGCGAGCTGGACGACGAGCCCCGTCGGCAAGCGGCGAGGGTTCTCGACGAGCTCGTCGAGCCCGCCAAGCCGGGCGAGATCCTGGTGAGCGAATCGGCTGGCCAGTTCCTCGAGCGGCGCTTCTCGCTGAACTCCGTGACGCTTCCCAGCGGCCCGGGCCGGCGAGCATTCCGGCTCGCCGGCCGCGAATCGGACGGCTCCCGCTCAGCGCTGGTGGGCCGCAGGCCCGAATTCGCGGCCTTCAAGGACGCCGTCGGGCAGCTGAGCTCCGGGCGTGGAAGCATCCTGGCCGTGACCGGCGAGGCGGGCCTTGGCAAGTCCCGCCTGGTCACGGAACTGAAGCGCGATTCCGATCCCCGGGCCCTACGCTGGCTCGAAGGACGCGCCCTTTCCTTCCGGCAGACGACCAGCTACGGGCCGTTCCACGACCTGCTTCGCGCCGCAGCCGGCATCGGAGAGGACGATCGGGCGGACGAGGCCTGGGCAAAGCTCGAGGGCTTCGTGACCGCGCTCTTCCCCGAGGAAGGCGCCGAGGTGCAGCCCTATCTGGCCACCCTCCTGGGGCTGGAGCTCGAGGGCGATCTGGACCGCCGGCTCCGGTTCCTCGATGGCAAGGCCGTCGGCCGCCAGATCTTCAGGACCTCGCGTCGTGTGTTCGAGCGGCTGGCGCGGGATCGTCCGCTGGTGCTCGTCTTCGAGGACTGGCACTGGGCCGACGAGTCGTCGGCCGCGCTGCTGGAGCACCTGCTCCCTCTCGTCGAAACCGTTCCACTGCTGACTTGCGTCGTCAGCCGCCCCGATCCGGGGACGCCCGCCGCCCGCCTGCGCGAGGTCGCCCAGCAACGGTACCCTGCGCAATACCGGGAGATCGTCCTCTTTCCGCTTCCTCCGGACGACAGCGCCCGGCTCGTCGAGGCAATGCTCGGACCCGGCGAGGTGGCTCCCGGGTTGCGCGAGCTGATCCTGCGCAAAACCGAGGGAAATCCTTTCTTCATCGAGGAGGTGGTCCGATCGCTCGTCGGCATGGGCGCGCTGGCGCAGGACAAAGCGACTGGGGTGTGGCGGGTCACCGCGGAGATGGAGCAGCTGGCGATCCCGGACACGATCGAGGGCGTCATCCTGGCGCGGATCGGACGCCTGGGAGACGAGGTCCGCCAGGTCCTCGAAATCGCGTCCGTCATCGGGCGCAGCTTCTTCGACCGCGTGCTCCGGGCCGTCCTGGGGCCGGAACGAAACATCGGGCAGCACCTGGATCGGTTGCGGGAGCTCGAGCTCATCCGCGAGAAGCAGCAGATCCCGGAGCGCGAGTTCGCCTTCAAGCATGCGCTCGTCCAGGAAGCCACCTACCAGAGCATCGCGGAGGATCGGCGGCGGCAGCTCCACCGGCGCGTCGCACAGTGCTTCGAGATCTCGTTTGCCGACCGTGTCGAGGAGTTCTTCAGTCTGCTGGCGTATCACTACGCGCGGGCCGAGGAGTGGGAAAAGGCGCAGGACTACCTCTTCAAGGCCGGCGACCAGGCAGAGAGGATCGCGGCTGATGCCGAAGCTCTCGCGCATTACAAGGATGCCCTCGCCATCTACGAGCGGGTGTTCGGCCAACGCTGGGAGCCGCTGCAGCGCGCGTCGCTGGAACGGAAGATGGCCGAGGCGTTCTTCCGGCGCGGAGATCACGAACGGGCGGTCGAATACCTGCACCGGGCCTGGAGCTACCTGGGCCGCCGCTACCCCCGTTCCCGCTGGGGCCTCCGAGGGGCCATTCTCGGGCAGCTCGCGCAGCAGATCGCACACCGGTTGTTGCCCGGCGTGTTCATGAGAGCTCCTGCCGATCGCAAGAGCGGCGCGATAGCCGAGCTGGTGCGGATCTGTACGGTCCTTTGCTGGGTGGACTATTTCATCGACCAGGAGCGGCTGCTGTTCGACGCGCTCACCTGGCTCAACGCTTCTGAACGGGCCGGCTATCCGGCAGGGATTTCGGTCGGGTCGACGGTCGTGGGGATCATCAGCGACCTGATCCCGCTGCGCAGGATCGCGCGGCAATATCATCGCCGGGCTGTGGCCATCGCCGAGAAGCTCGAGCACGTGGCCGGGTGGGTCTATACGGGCCTGGCAATGCACGAAGATTGCCAGGGCGCCTTTGACCTGGCCAGGGAGCACTATCGGCGCTCGGCCGCGGCCTACAAAGCAGCCGGCGATCTGCACGGCTGGGGCGCGGCATCGATCCTGAGCGTGTGGCTGTTGCCGCCCGAGGAAGCTCGCGCGCGATGCGAAGAAATCGCCAAGCTGGGAGAGACGTCGGGCGATCCCGCGGTTTGGGGCTGGGGCATGCAGGGTCTGGGAAGGCTCCTGTGGCAGGCGGGGGACCTCGAACGATCGGCCGCCCATCTCGAGAAAGCCATCGAACTTTTGAGCCGGGTGCCCGACTACCCCAACGTGGCGGTCACGAACGGCGATCTCGGGATGTGCTATCTGCGCCAGGGAAAGCTGGGGGAGGCTCTGGCGATTCTAGAATCCGGCCGCCGCCTGATCGCCGATCGAGCCTTGAGGGGCATCGTCCTCACCCGGATCTACGGCAGCCTCGCCGAAGCCCACGTCGTCGCGTTCGAGCGTGCCCGAGGGGTGGAACGGGTCGGAGGATCGGCACGGGCCAAGCGGGCCTGTCGGGCCGCGCTGAAACAAAGCAAGGTCGATCGCAAGGGCGCGGCGACCGCCTATCGGTGCCAAGGGACGTACGAATGGCTCAACGGGAAGGCCGGCCGCGCCCGCAAATGGTGGGACCGGAGCCTGGCCGTCGCCGGCGAGCTGGGGGACCGGTACGAGGCGGGACTGACGCAGATGGAAATCGGGAAGCGGACGCGCGACGACGCTGCTCTGCACCGCGCGGAAGCGCTCTTCAGCGAAGTAGGCGCAAGGCTGGACATCGGCGTAGTCCAACGCCTCCTGCGTGAGGCCGCACCCGGCAGCGCCCCGTCCCACGCGGCGACTCTCGCTTCGACCTGAAGGTCAGGCTTGCACGAAGTCGTTCGTGAAATACTCCGGCAAGGGCAGCTTCTTGTCGATCACCTGACCCTCGATGATCTCCGGGCCGAGGCTGTCGCCATACAGTTTCGTCATGATGGCGATGGCGTCCTTGGGCGCCTCGACCGTGTTGATGACGATGGGGAAGAGCGCGGTGGGCCACCAAGGACAGGGCGCGCCGGGCGTGGGCCGCCGGATCGCAGCCACCATGCCTGCGATGGCCGCCGTCGCCGCTTCGAGGATGGGGCGGCTGACCAGGTTCGGCCCGCCGAGCAGGTCGGCCACCGAAAAGAACACGGCCACGTCCTCGTGGCCGAAGTAGGGGCGCAGGTTTCCCGAGGCCACCGTCGAGACGACCATCTTCGGCACGCCGAACGGGAGGCGCCGCAGCGCCATGCCGGCGATCGCCGTCCCTTGGTTCCCCCCAGCGCGATCACTCCGGCGTAGCGCCCTTCGGCCGCGCCTCGGGCGAGGAGCCGGCCGGCGCCTTCTCCCATCGCCCGGATCGCCTCTTCGCGCGGGAGGCGGCGGACGGAAGCCGCATCGAGACCCGCCGCCCTCGCGACCTGCTCGGTCGACGTCCGGCCGGCATGCAGGCGGGTGCCGGAAGCCGGTGTCCATCAGGCAAGGCCGCTGTCCTCCATCGGCCTCGAGTTCGAGCCGTGGTGCGAGACGAAGATCAGCTTGTTGAAGCCGGCGTAGATGAGGCTCTTGCCGATCCCCCAGAGCACGTCCCGGAAGGTGTCGGCCGGCAGGCTGATGGTCCCGGTCCCCCACCCCGGCTCGCCCATGTGGTGGGGCGAGAAGCCGATCGGGACCAGGGGCGCGTGCGGGACGTCGCTCAACCGGGCCGCCCGCTGCACGGCCTCGATGGTGACGTAGCTGTCGGTGCCGAGTGGGATGTGAGGCCCGTGCTTCTCGCAGCTGCCCATCGGCACCAGCACCACGTCGGTGAATTCCAACCACCGCTTGACGTCGACCCAGGGCAGCTCGAGGAGATCGTGACGGAGGTCGTGCGGCACGGGTGCCTCCTTCCGGGGACCCACCCGATGGGTGCGCCCGCCACCATCCTAGCAAGAAGCCGTACAATGCAACCGCCGCATGACCAATTACATCGCGCTGGCCATCCCGTTCTTCTTCCTGCTGATGGGCGTCGAGCTGTGGGCCGCCCGGCGGCGGCGGGCGCGCGTGTACCGCTTCAACGACGCGCTGGTCGATCTCTCCTGCGGGATGACCCAGCAGATCCTGCTCGTCTTCGGCGTGGGTGTGCTGGGCGCCGGCTACCTCTGGCTCTACCAGCACCGCCTCTGGACCCTGCGGGGACCGGCCGCGTGGCTGCTCGCGTTCTTCGCGGTCGACCTCATCTACTACTGGTGGCATCGCCTCTCGCACCGGGTGAACTTCCTCTGGGCCGTGCACGTCGTGCACCACCAGAGCGAGGACTACAACCTGGCGGTCGCCCTCCGGCAGGCGGTGCTGTCGGTGTGGACCATCTGGCCGTTCCACCTGCCGCTCGCGCTCCTGGGCGTGCCGCCGGTGGTCTTCGCGACGGTGGAGTCGTTCTCCACGCTGTACCAGTTCTGGATCCACACCGAGCTGGTCGGGAAGCTCGGCTGGTACGAACGCGTCTTCAACACGCCGTCGCAGCACCGCGTGCACCACGCCGTCAATCCCCGCTACCTCGACCGCAACTACGCGGCCACGCTGTGCATCTGGGACCGGCTGTTCGGCACCTTCCAGGAGGAGCGGGAGCAGCCCGTCTTCGGCCTGGTGAAGCCGCTCACGAGCTTCAATCCCCTCTGGGCGCAGGTGCAGGGATGGGCGGCGCTCTGGCGCGCCTCGCGCGAGGCGCGCGGCCTGGACCGGTTGCGCGTCTGGCTGAAAGGACCCGATTGGAGACCCGGCGGGCTTCGCATCGAGGCGCCCGAGGTGACGCGCGCGGCGCAGCGCAAGCACGACCCCGGCATCCCCGCCGGACTGGTCGCTTACGTGGCCGCTAATCTGATGGCGGCGATCGCCGGAACGACCTACCTGCTCTTCACCCAGTTCACGCTTCCCCTTCCACTGCAGCTCTCGCTCGCCGCGCTGGTGCTCCTCACCCTGCTCGGCTGGGGCGGGCTGATGGAGCGCCGCCGCTGGGCCCCGGCAGTGGAGCTGGGGCGGCTCGCGCTGGCGGGGTGTGTGGCCGCGGTCTGGCTGCGCGACGCGCACGCAGCCGCGGCGGTGCTCTCGGCTGCCGTCGCGGCGGCGCTCGCCCTATGGTTCCTGCGCGCGCGCGCAGGCAGCCCCGCGATCGGCTGAGGCGCGCGCTTGGCGGCGCAGGGCGAGCAGGGCCGCGGCGGCGAGCAGCTCTTCCCACGACGGCGCGCGCGACAAGCCCGGATTGACGCGCTACTGGGCCGCGCCCGCTCCCTCGAACGACGCATCCACCGCCGCGGTGCGCCAGCCGGTCCGCGGGTCGACCTCGACCGCCGACACCTTGGCCCACGGACGCGGGCGGTACTCGATGCGGTGCCCGCGCGCCTCGAGCGCGCGCGCCGTGGCCGCCTCCATGCCCTGCGGCTCGACGCGGATCGCGTCGGGGAACAAGTTGTGGTGGATGCGCGGCGCCGCGAGCGCGCGATCGATCGGCATGCGGTAGTCGATCACCTGGATGATCGCCTGCGCGACCGTGGTCGGGATGGTGGACCCGCCGGCCGACCCGAGCACGAGCCGCAGCTCGCCGCCCGGGCCGAATACGAGGGTGGGCGCCATCGAGGAGAGCGGCACCTTCCCCGGACCGGGCGCGTTCTCGGACCCGCCGCGCACGTCGAAGGCGTTCGTCACGCCGGGCGCGACGGCGAAGTCGTCCATCTCGTCGTTGAGCACGACTCCGGTGCCTCGCGCGACCACGCACGAGCCGAAGGGCTCGTTCACCGTGGTGGTGAGCGCCACGGCGTTCCCTTGCGCGTCGACCACCGAGATGTGCGTGGTGTGGGCGCCTTCGGTCGACCGCGCCAGCTGCTGCGCGGGGGTGGCGCGATCGCCGATGGACGCGCGCAGCGTGCCGGCGAAGTCCTTGGAGGTGATCTCGCGCGCCGCCTGCGCCATGCCGGGGTTGAAGTCGGGATCGCCCCACTCCTCGCGGTGCGCGTAGAGCCGCTTCTCCGCTTCCACCATCACGTGCAGGAACGGCTCGGGCTTGTACCCGCCGGCGGACGGATCCTCGCGCTCCAGCACGTTGAGCAGCCCGATCAGGATCATCCCTCCCGACGAGGGCGGCGGCGTGGTCACGATGCGGTGGCCCCGGTAGGTGCCCTCCAGGGGCTCGCGGTCGCGCACCTTGTACGAGGCGAGGTCCTGCTCGGTGAGGATGCCGCCTCCCGACTGAACGGTGGCGGCGATGCGGCGCGCGACGTCTCCCTTGTAGAAGGCGTCCGCGCCGCGCAGCGCGATGGCTTTCAGCGTCCGCACCAGGTCCGGCTGCACCAGCCGGTCACCCGGCTCGGGCGCGTGCAGCTGCCCGTCGCGGCCGCGGCGCAGGAAGATGCGGGAGGCCTCGGGATCGGCGGCGAGGCAGTCCCTGCGCTCCTCGGTCTCGCGGACATATGCGCGGTTGGCGCGGAACCCGCGGGAGGCGAAGTCGATGGACGGCTCGAGCACCTCGAGCAGCGGCCGCTTGCCGAACTTCTTGAGCAGCTCGACGTACCCGCGCACCGCTCCCGGCACCGCGACGGAGAGCGGGCCGGCGCGCGCCAGGTCCTCCCGGACCTTGCCGTCCTGCACGTACATCTGCGGAGTGGCGGCGGCCGGCGCGACCTCGCGGAAGTCGATCACCTGCACCTTGCGCTCGCGGGCCAGGTACACCAGCGCGAACCCGCCTCCGCCGATCCCGCTCGACTGCGGCTCGACGACCGAGAGCGCGAACGCGGTGGCCACCGCCGCATCCACCGCGTTGCCCCCGTGGCGCAGGATCGCGGCTCCCGCCTCGCTGGCGAGCGGATGTCCGCTGGCCACCGCGCCTTGCGGCGACACCGCGGCGGTGGCGAGAACGAGGGCGATCAGGGCGGCGGGCATGGACCGCGCACTGTACGCGAGGCGCGGCGGGGGCGGTACCGAGCTGTGGAGCGGCTCGCAAGCAGGGGTGGGAATGCCCCGGACTCGCTCTGTACAGCTCGTACATGTCGGCTCCCGGGGGATCTCCCACCGCGCCGGCCGCCGCCGGGATCGCTTCAGCCGTTCGCGACGATCCGGAAGACGATCGCCGCCACCGCGGCAAAGACGAGGAGATCGATGGTGAGCGCGCCCAGTGCTCGCTTGCGCCCGGAGTCGCCGAGAGGAGCGGACGAGCTGGAGAGCCGCAGGAGCAGCCAGGCCGACCAGACGTGGAGCAGAGGTGGAAAGACGAGCAGACCGATGCCCGCCGCGTTCAAGGCGCGCGTGGCGAGCACGTCGGCGTCGGAGGCTCGCCGCTCAGCGGGATCCACCAGTTCGGGACCGGTGGACGCGCTGCCCTCGCCGGCATCGCCCAGGATCTCCCTCGCGCGCTCCGCGTCTTCGGCGGGGACGACGACCTTCACCCCGCCGACGGCGTTGCTCAGCCACGGATGGACGCCGACCAGGCCTTCGTCCCGGAGAAGGGCCTGGATCCCGTTGCTCTCGAGGAGCCCACGCGCCATCTCCGCCTCGGTCGGAAGCGCAAAGGTGGCGACGACGAGCGGGCCCTCATCCGGCATGGTGGGATGGTATGGCCGGTTGCCCTGGGGCGCCGCCTTTGTTATGGCCGCTGCCCCATGCCGGCCGATCCTCCGCGGGTGCGCTTCGCCCCCTCCCCCACCGGGTACCTGCACATCGGCGGGGCGCGCACTGCCCTGTTCAACTGGCTGTGGGCGCGGCAGCGGAAGGGGAGCTTCATCCTGCGCATCGAGGACACGGACGTGGCGCGCAGCACCGTCGAGTCGCAGCAGGTCATCGTCGACGCGATGAGGTGGCTCGGGCTCGACTGGGACGAGGGCCCGGGAGTCGAAGGTCCGCACCGCCCCTACTACCAATCGCAGAGGGTCAAGAAGTACGAGGAGTACGCCAAGCGGCTCATCGCGAAAGGAGCCGCCTACGTGTGCACCTGCTCCAAGGCGGAGCTGGATCGCCTGCGGGAGGAGGCCGCCAAGGAGAAACGCGCATTCCGCTATCCAGGCACCTGCCGGGACAAGGGAATCCCCTTCGGAGCTCCCGGCGGAGTCGTCCGGTTCCGCATGCCGGACAGCGGCGAGACGACCTTCGACGATCTGGTGAAGGGACCGATCACCACGCAGCACAAGGAGCTGCAGGACGAGGTCATCCTGCGCGCCGACGGATTGCCTCTCTACAATTTCGGCGCTGTCGTCGACGACGTGGACATGGAGATCACGCTCGTGGCTCGCGGCGACGACCACGTCGTGAACACGCCCCGGCAGATCCTCATGTATCGGGCCCTCGACTATCCGGTTCCGCTCTTCGCGCACCTGCCCATGATCCTCGGCGCCGACAAGCAGCGTCTGTCCAAGCGGCACGGAGCCGTCAGCGTGCTGCAATATCGCGACGAGGGGTACCTGCCGGGCGCCTTGCTGAACTACCTCGCCCGGTTGGGCTGGTCGCACGGCGACCAGGAGATCTTCTCCCTGGAGGAGCTGATCGAGAAGTTCGACTGGGAGCACGTCGGCGCCACCGCGGGCGTGTTCAACCCGGAGAAGCTGCTGTGGCTCAACCAGCAATGGATCAAGACGACGCCGCTGCCCGAGCTCGCCCGGCACGTCGCGCCCCTGCTCGCCCAGCGGGGAGTGCAGGTCGACCCGGAGCGGCTCGCGCGCGTCCTGCCGCCGATCGTCGAGCGCGCCAAGACGCTGGTGGAGATGGCGGACCAGGCGCGCACCTTCTTCGAGCGCGGCGTCCGCTTCGACGAGGCGGCTGCCCGGAAGAACCTGACGCCCGAGACCCGCCCGCTCCTGGCCCTTGCGCGCGACCTGGTCGCCCGCCGCATCGGCGAGGGCCCGCAGGCGCTGGAGCAGGCCTTCCGCGAGCTCGCGGCCCAGCGGGGGCTCGGGCTGGGCAAGCTGGCCCAGCCGGTGCGGGTGGCGGTGACGGGGACGACGGTGAGCCCGCCCCTGTTCGAGACGCTGGTGCTGCTCGGCCGCGACGAGGCGCTGGCGCGCATCGACGCGGCGCTGGCGCGGACCGGAGGATGACGATGCGACCTCTCCTCGCCCTGGGTGGACTCCTCGCCGCGGCCCTGGTCGTCTCCCCCGCCCACGCCGCCGGCGGCTTCAAGGCGCGCGGGTTCTTCCTGCCGGACGGCGCGGTCAAGGTGGACGAGGACCGCTACCGCCTGCCCCAGGCCTGGGAGGACGCGGTGAAGTTCTACCGGGCCACCTACCCGCCGGCGAAGTTCCCGCGCCGCACGTTGCGCAACCAGTCCGGCGTCCGCGCCATGCACATCACCAACCCGTCCCCGGCCGAGTGGGAAGGCGCCAACCTGTACGAGACCCCGCGCGGCGAGGTGCGGGTGTTCGTAACGGGGAAGCCGGAAAAGACCGAGGAGCCACGTCCGCCGATGCCCCCGCGCAAGGCCGAGCAACCGCGCCCCCGCAAGAGCGGCAATCCCTGAAAGAGCAACGCGCCGATTCACCGACGGAGCCAGCCGGAGGTGTGCATATGGGTCGTTGGAGTGTCTGGGTGGGCCGCGTCCTCTCCGCCCTACCCGTCCTCATGATGCTCTTCAGCGCGTTCCTGAAGTTCCGAGCTCCCGCGGAGGTCGTGCAAGTGTTCACGGGCAAGTTCGGCTACCCGCCGCAGACTTTGACGCCGCTCGGGATCGTCGAGCTGTCGTGCGCCGTCCTCTATGCCATCCCGCAGACCGCGGTCCTCGGCGCGGTGCTGATGACGGGCTACCTGGGCGGCGCGGTCGCGACTCACTTCCGCGTCTCGGATCCTCAATGGTTCGGGCCGGCGGTGCTCGGCGCCCTGGCATGGCTCGGGCTGTACCTGCGCGACCCGCGCCTGCGCGATCTGTTGCCGCTTCGCCGGCCCCACTGGAATCCTTGACACTTCCAGGGGTGTTCAGCTACCTAGCGCTTCCCTTTCGCTGGGGGATCGTCTAACGGCAGGACGTAGGACTCTGACTCCTACTATCTAGGTTCGAATCCTAGTCCCCCAACCATGCAGGGTCCCGCGGGTCAGAGCTGCGGGGCGAGCGAGGTCTTGAAAGGCGGCCCCATCGTCTAGTGGCCTAGGACGGAGGCCTCTCACGCCTCAAACATGGGTTCGAATCCCGTTGGGGTCACCACTTCGGCCCGGCTGAGTGAGACAGCCGGGCCTTTTTTCCGCCCCCCGACTCCCACTCCAGCCGGCGCTGCGCGATGATGCGCCCGCCCAGGAGGCGCCCATGGCCCAACCCCGCATCCCCGGATTCAGGCTCGGGATCTACGTCTTCAAGGACGCCGAGGTGGTCGACTTCGCCGCTCCGCACGGCGTCTTCAGCGTCGCCCGCCGCTTCAACCCGGAGCTGGACGCCTTCCTCATCGCCGACGCGATGCGGCCCGTCCAGACGCAGGCCGGATTCACCGTGCTCCCGAACTACTCGTTCGCCGACCGGCCCACCATGGACGCTTTCCTGATCCCTGGCGGCTACGGCACGCGGCAGGAGGTGCACAACGGCCGGCTGCACGAGTTCATCCGCTCGCTCCCCGACTCCTGCCTGCTCACCAGCGTCTGCACCGGCTCGTGGATCTACGGAAAGATGGGCCTGCTCGACGGGCTGCCCGCGACCAACCGCAAGGAGCCCGACCGCGTGGAGCAGACCCCGCCCGGCAAGGTCCCCATCGACCGCCTGGCGGACATCGCCCCCAAGGCGCGCATCAGCCGCGCCCGCGTGGTGGACGCCGGCCGCATCGTCACCGCCGGCGGCATCACCAGCGGCATGGAGATGGGCTTCCACCTCCTCCGGCGCGCCGGCCACGACGAGCAGTTCATCTCGGAAGTCGCCCGCGTGATGGAGTACGCCAAAGCGTACGAGCTGTACCGCAACGACCGGGAGGAGACCGCCCGCTAAGCCGCCTTGGCGCGTTCCGTCCGGGACCAGGTCTGTCCCTGCGTGCCCCGGCTGAACTTCAGAAAGCCCACCAGCAGGGCCGCGTTCATCTCCACGAAGTGCGCGGCCGGGTCCGTCAGCTTGCGCAGGTGGCGCGGGCTGGTGCCGAGCAGCCCCAGCGCCGCCAGCGTGTACGCAGCGCACTGGGCGAGCAGCAGCAGCGCGTAGAGGTGCGAGCGCGGCGCCAGCAGCGCGTTGGTCAAGACCGCGATCAAGAGGGCCTGGGGGACCAGCCAGCGCAGCACCTTGTGCGACCAGAGCGCGAAGGCGGTGAACCCGTGCCGGGGCCTGAGCAGATCGGGGAACTGCGACAACGCCCGGAACCCGCCCGCCGCGATGCGCACGCGGCGGCGATACTCGTCGGCGTGGCCGGGCGCCGTCTCCTCGTGCCCGACCGCCTCGGGCTCGTAGCGCACCTCGTACCCGCTCTGCAGGACCCGCAGCGCGGCCACGAAGTCGTCCACCACGGTGCCGGCGGGCAGCGGCGGGAAGAGGTGCTTGCGGACCGCGTAGATCCCGCCGTTCGCCCCCATCACGCAGCCTCGGCGCGACTCGTACATCTTGAGCAGGCGACCAGGCAGCGGATCGCATCCTTCTCGAACTCGGTGTTGGCGTCGGTGAGGACCAGCACCTCGCCCTTCGCCATCCCGATGAGCCGCGCCAAAACGCCCGCCTTCCCGGCGCGCTCGCCGCGGGAGAGCTTCGCGCCGCGGGCCGCGTAGTGCTGCACGATGGCATCGGTGCCGTCGGTCGAGGCGTCGGAGCCGACCAGGATCTCGAGGTGATCGGCGGGGTAGTCCTGGGCGAGCAGGTTCTCGATCCGCTGCCCGATGCACGCCGCCTCGTCGTAGGCGGCGATCAGCACGGAGACGTGGGGCAGGCCGAGCTTTGCGGGAGGGCGCCGCCGCTCGGAGCCGGAGATGTAGCGCGAGGCGCCTCGGGCCTGTTCGAAACCGTCCAGCAGGATGAGCAGCAGCGGGTAGAACAGGTACGTGTGCAGCACCCCGAGCACCGCGGCCCAGAAGAGGATGGCGACCATGCCCACGCGTGGAGCAAATCACGTGCCCACGGCCGGTCGGCGGCGGGCGGCTGGCGCTTCGAGGGAACCCGGTTTCCCAGCGGGCACGCAGTTACCCTAACGCGGCGCCAGCGAGAGAAGGCGCTTCGCCCGTTCGTGCCTCGAGTTTGCCTCCACCACACCCTGGAGCCCTTGCCGGGCGGAGGCAAGGTCGCCGCGGTCCAGGGCGAGCGCGGCCGCGTCCACCTGAGCGCGGAGCAGCCGGGGCTCCGCCACCCGTGCCGCCGCGAGCGCGGCGAGCGCGCGGTCCTGCGCCTCCCCGCTCCGGCCACCGGCGAGCGCGGCGGCCGCGCGCGCCACCGCCACCAGGGCGTCGCCGGGCGCCTTGCGCTGCGCGCCCTCGAGCCAGCGCGCCGGATTGCCGCTGGTCAGGGCCGCGGCGAGCGCCATCGCGCGCAGCGCGGGGACCTCCTCCGGAGCTTGCTCCACGGCCGCCTGGGCGGCTGCGGAGCCTTCCTGCACCAGCCGCGCGCCCTCGCGCAGGAGCGCCTCCCGTTCCGCCGCGACCGCCGGATCCCCTCGGGAGAGCGGCTCCAGCCGTTCCGCCAGGTCCTGCTGCGCCGACCCACGCAGGAGCAAGGCAACCGCGCGGTCCCCCTGGTACGCGGGCGCGAGCCGGGCCGCCTCGCCGAACAGCGCGGCGGCCTGCTCCAGGCTCTTGTCGTCGTCGAGGAGCAGCGCCTGCATGGCCTGCTCCGCCCTGGTGCCCGCCTCGCGCGACCCCCGGGGCCAGCCGAACACCAGCATGGCTACGCCCGCCGCGACCGCCAGCAGCGCGATGGCCACCGCGCCCCCCCGGGTGAGGGGGTTCTGCCGCGCGACCGGGCCGTAGATGGCCGGGCGCAGCGGGCCCATGTCCGCCATCTCCTCGGGAGTCGCGTGCCGCTCGACCGCCAGCAGCGCGGCCGCGGGCAGCGCGACGGTCACTGGCCGCTGGAACGGCACCGGAGTCGGGATCCGCCGCGGAGCCGGCAGGCGGTGCGCCTCGGGGAGCTGCCCCGAGTGCGCGTCGAACACGGCCTGGCAGCGCCCGCATTCCACCCGGAAAGCGCGCTGGACCGGGCCGGCCAGCCCGTCCTGGACCGAGAAGACCGCCTGGCACCGGGCGCAGCGGATGAGCACTCAGGCCTCCCGCTTGTCCAGGCCGAACGCGGTGTGCAGGGCGCGCACCGCCAGCTCGGCGTACTTCTCGTCGATGAGGCAGCTCACCTTGATCTCGCTGGTCGAGATGACGCGGATGTTCACGCCCTCGTCGGCCAGCACCTGGAACATCTTGGCCGCCACGCCGGCGTGGTTGCGCATGCCCACGCCCACGATGCTCACCTTGGCGATCCCCTCCTCGTGCTCCACCTTCCCCGCGCCGATCTGCTTGGCGATCTTCCGCATCTGCTCGTTGGCGCGGTCCACGTCGACGCGCCCGACCGTGAAGGCGAGGTCGGTGCGCCCGTCCTCGTGCGCGGGGGTCTGCACGATGACGTCCACCACCACGCCCAGCTCGGCGAGCGTGCCGAAGATCTTCGCCGCCACGCCCGGCTTGTCGGGCACGCTGCGGACCACGAACCGCGACTCGTCGCGGGTCAGCGCGATGCCGCTGACGACCACCTCCTCCATCGCCTTGTCCTCCTCGCAGACGAGCGTGCCGGCATCCTCGGTGAAGCTGGACTTCACCCACAAGGGCACCTTGTACTTCATCGCGAACTCGACCGAGCGGATCTGCAGCACCTTGGCCCCGAGCGAGGCCAGCTCGAGCATCTCCTCGTAGCTGATGCGATCCAGCTTGCGCGCCCTGGCGCAGAGGTTGGGATCGGTGGTGTAGACGCCGTCCACGTCGGTGAAGATCTCGCAGGCGTCCGCCTTCAGCGCGGCCGCCAGCGCCACCGCGGTGGTGTCGGACCCGCCCCGGCCGAGCGTGGTGATGTTGCCCTGGTCGTCGATGCCCTGGAAACCGGCGACCACCGCGATCTCCTTGCGCTTGAGGCTCTCGAACAGCTTCTCGCCGTCGATGCTGCGGATGCGGGCGTTGGAGAAGGCGGAGTCGGTGAGGATGCGCACCTGGTGGCCGAGGAAGCTGCGCGCCTTCCCCTTCAGCTCCTGGATGGCCAGGGCGAGGAGCCCCACCGAGACCTGCTCTCCGGTGGAGACCACCACGTCCTGCTCGCGCTGGCTGGGGCGCCGGGAGAGCCGGCCGGTCAGCCCCAGCAGCCGGTTCGTCTCGCCGGCCATCGCGCTCACCACCACCACCACGTCGTTCCCCGCCTTGCGCGCGGCCAGCGCCCGCCGGGCCACGTTGCGGATCCGCTCGAGATCGCCGACCGAGGTGCCGCCGTACTTCTGGACGATGAGCGCCATGTCAGAACCGGCCCGCGAGCGCGAGCGCACCGCCGCCCGGAAGCGGAGTGGCGCCCAGCCGCACCCCGGCGCGGCGGTCGCCGCTCGAGCCTGGGGAATCCTTCGGCGCCTCGATGAAGTACAGCGCGATGCCCGCCGCGATCAGCGTTCCCCCGGCGACGTCCAGCGCGGTCGCGCGGGCGCCGAGCGGATTCGCCACCAGTCCGCCGGTCAAGAGGCCCAGCCCGGTGCCGCCGACCAGCCACGTCCACAGACGGCCGCCGCCACGCGAGCCCGCGCTCGACCGCGGCACCGCCGGCAGCGGAAGGGTCGGCTGGTCCTGCGCCGTCTGGAGCGGTCCGAAGTCGACGCGGAACGGCCGGTCGGGATCGCCCGCGCGCGCGGGCCCGTTGCCGAACTCGTCGTAGGCCTCGATGTAGTACTCGACGACGTTCCCCGTCGGGGAGGGGAGGTTCCCGCCCCACTGGCTCTTCTGACCCTTCACCGGTTTCATGTCGATCGGTTTCTCGTAGGCGCTGCCCGGGCCGAAGCGGAAGAAGATCTGCGGGAAGATCTTGCTCTCGTCGGCGATCCTCGCGAACAGCGGCGTCTGCCTTCCCCTCTCGCCCCGCGAGACGGGCGTGTGCGAGATCACCGGGGGACTGGTGTCGTCGGCGCGCGCCGCCGAGCCGCAGAGGAGAAGGACCGCGGCAGCCGCGGAAGAGATGGACCGCATGATCCATATCAGAGCACATCTCGTGGACAATGGTAGAAGAAGCGGCGTGCGGATCATCATCGACGGCAGCTCGCTCACGCTGGAGCAGGTGGCGCTGGCGGCAGCGGGAGGCGCCCGGGTGGAGATCGCAGACTCCGCGCGCGAGCGCGTGCGGGCCGCGCGCCGGCTGGTGGATCGGATCGCGGAGAGCGGGGTCCCGACCTACGGCGTGAACACCGGCTTCGGCACGCTCGCCGAGGTGCCGATCGCGCGGCCCGACCTGCGCAAGCTGCAGCGCAACCTGGTCCATTCTCACGCCGCCGGAGTGGGCGCGCCGCTGCCGCCCCCCGCCGTGCGCGCGCTGATGCTGCTCCGCGCCAACGTGCTCGCGGGAGGATACAGCGGGATCCGCGAGCGCACGCTGGACCTGCTCGTCGCGCTGCTCGAGCGCGACGTGATCCCCGTCGTCCCGGAGAAGGTCTCGGTGGGCGCCGGCGGGGCTCGAGCCGGTGGTGCTCGAGGCGAAGGAAGGCCTCGCCCTGGTCAACGGCACCCAGGCGATGCAGGCCGTCGGCGCCCTCGCGCTGCTCGAGGCGGAGCAGGTGCTCCGCATCGGCTCGGTCGCGTGCGCGATGACGGTGGAGGGGCTGAAGGGTTCGCACCGGCCGTTCCTCGCCGCCATCCACCGGATCCGCGGGCAGCGGGGACAGATCGACGTGGCGGCGGAGCTGCGCGCGCTGCTCGCCGAGAGCGAGATCGAGCGCAGCCACCAGGGGCCGGAGTGCGACAAGGTGCAGGACCCCTACTCGCTCCGCTGCGCGCCCCAGGTGCACGGAGCGGCGCACGACGGGCTGCGCTTCGTCCGCGAGGTGCTCTCGATCGAGGCCAACGCGGCGACGGACAACCCGCTGGTCTTCGCCGAAGGCCACGGCCAGCCCGACGTCGCCGGCGAGCTGGTGGTGAGCGGGGGAAACTTCCACGGCCAGCCCGTCTCGCAAGCGCTGGACCTGCTCGCCATCGCCTGCGCGCAGCTCCAGGCGATCAGCGAGCGGCGCGTGGAGCAGCTGGTGAACCCGTCCCTGTCCGGCCTGCCGCCGTTCCTGGCGGAGAACTCCGGCCTGAACTCGGGCTTCATGATCGCGCAGGTCACGGCGGCGGCGCTCTGCGCGGAGAGCAAGGTGCTGGCGCATCCCGCCTCGGTGGACACCATCCCCTCCTCGGCCGGGCGCGAGGACCACGTCTCGATGGGGATGACCGCCGCGCTCAAGGCGCGCACCGTGGTCGAGAACGCGCGCAACGGGCTGGCCATCGAGCTCCTGGTGGCGGCGCAGGCGCTCGATCTGCGCCTGCCGCTCCAGCCTGGTGTGGGCGTGCAGGCGGCATACCGGGTCATCCGGGGCCGCGTTCCGCACATGTCGGAGGACCGGGAGCTGCACCGCGACATCGCGGCCGTGCTGGAGATGCTGCCCGAGATCGACCAGGCCGCGCGCCGCGCAGCCGGCTTGCCCTGATCGGAGAGCGCGCTTGAATTGACCGTCGTCCCAGCCTCCAACCCTCTTCGATCCGGCGCCTCCGGCGCCTCCACAAGGGGGGAGCTCGCTCCCCCCTCGACCCCCCAACAGATCGCGGTCAACGAAATCGAGCACCGCGGGTAGGTCGGTGGTGCCGGGCGGACCCAGGTTCTTCGTGCGAGCCGGAAGCCCGTTGTACTCTGGCCGCGATGACGACCGAGGACGTCCCCCAGCGCGAACCGTCCGACGCCGAGATCCAGGCCGCCGGCTCCGCCCTGGAGGAGCTGTCGCGCGAGGCCGCGGCGCTCGGCGACGGGAAGGACGCCGCCCGCCTGCACTACGCGATGGGCCGCGTGTACGGCGACCGCCTCGGCGACCTGCGCAGCGCCGCCGTCTGCTACCAGAACGCCTTCCGGCTCGACCCCGGACATCGTCCGACCCAGGAGGCCGCCCGCCAGCTCTTCCTCGCCGCTGGCCGGCTCGACAAGGTGCTCGCGTTGCACGAGCACGAGGAAGCGCTGCTGGCGTCGCCCGCCGAGCGTGCCGAGTCGCTCCGCGCGCAGGCGGCGCTGCTGGCGCAGGACAAAGATCCGGCCGAGGCGGCCCGCCGGGTCCACCGGGCGCTGGAGCTCGCTCCCGACCACCCGGCCTTGCTGGCCGCGGCCGTCGAGGCGGAGCGCGGCGACAAGCCCGGTTGCGCGCGCCTCCTGCTCCGTTTCGCCGCCGCGGTGCGGGACGACGTGCAGAAGGCGCAGCTGCTGCGCCGCGCGGTGCTGCTCGTGGAGGAGATGGAGGCGGACCGCACCTCCCCTGATTTCGCGCAGGCGGGAGGGCCGGGCGCGGAGGAGCTGGACGCGCTCCACGAAGACGCCCTCCGCAAGCTGCATTCGGCAGACGCGAAGGACCCGGTCGGCGTGCTCGGGCTCTTGCACCGCGCCCGCGCGCGCAACGATTGGGATGCGGTGCTGCGGCTCTGCCGCGAGCGCGCCGAGCGGACGGGCGGCCCCTCCGAGCGCGTGGTGGTCGCGAACGTGGCCGCCCACCGGCTGGGGAAGGTCGCCGAGGCGATGGCCGAGCTGCGGACGTCGCTCGAGGACGACCGCCGCGACCAGGCGCTGCTCGCGCTGCGCGCCTCGCTCGCCGAGCAGCAGCGCGCCCCGGAGCTGGCCGACGCCCTGCGGGCGCGCGCCGCCGGAAGCGTCGAGCCTACCGAGCGCGCCGATCTCAAGATCACCGCCGCCGCGCTGGTGACCGACCCGGTCGAACAGGAGCAGCTCCTCTCGGAAGCGCTGGCGGACAACCCGGGCGACGCCGCCGCCATCGCGCAGCACGCCCGGCTGGTGGCGCAGCGCGACCCGGTCGCCGCGGCGGAGCGGTTCGCCGCCCTGGCCGACACGCTGGGCGAGCACGCCCCGGCGGAGGCAGCGGCGAACTACCTGGAGGCCGGCGCCTGGCTGGAGCTCGGCGGCCAGCCGGAAGAGGCGGCGCGGATGGCGCGCAATGCCTTGGTGCTCGT
>WNGG01000195.1_pt1 | contig 65877 bp, 48 predicted proteins | sample 5400661 | NCBI WGS metagenome assembly WNGG01 (sample SAMN13153372, study PRJNA577476) | soil metagenome | isolation source: 100 cm soil or saprolite under Garry oak tree replicate 1 | place: USA:California | collected 2016-06-15
GAAAATGCGCCGCCGATATTCGACCGCCGGATGATCTCCGCTATCTATATCGCGATTGCCGTCCTACCCTCGGTGCTGGTCCGCTGACTAGCGACCCGACCCGGGGGGGTTCATGAGCAAGGAGAAGAACGCCGGGCTGCTCAATGCCCTGCGCTTTCCGGACTTCCGCCGGCTGATGATGGCCTTCGCTGTTTCCGCGGCCGGGTCGTGGGCGTACAACGTCGGGCTGGCCGTCTTCGTCTATGAGCAGACTCACTCACCGGCGTGGATCGGGGCGGCGACCATCGGCCGGTTCGTCCCGTCGCTGCTGTTCGGTGCATACGGCGGCGTATTGGCCGAGCGGTTCGAGCGGGTCAAGCTGATGGTGAGCCTGGACCTCGTCTGCGCGATGCTCATGACGGTGCTGACGGTCATCGTCGCGCTGAAAGGCCCGGTGCTGCTCGCCATCGTGTTCGCCGGGCTCAACTCGATGATCTCGATGATGTACCAACCCGCCGTTGCCGCGATCACGCCGCAGGCCGTCCCCGAGCGCGAGCTCGCCGCGGCCAATGCGCTGACCAGCACGGTCGAGAACATCGCGATCATCGCCGGCCCGGCGATCGGCGGGCTGCTGCTCGTCATCGGACCGGTCTCCTTCGCGTTCGGCGTGAACGCCCTGAGCTTCCTGTGGTCGGCGATTGTCGTCTCGCGGATACGTATTCGCAGCAAGCCGGTCGACGTCACCGAAGGCGGGCAGACCGGCCCGGTCAAGCAGATGATGGTCGGCATCCAGACCATCGCGTCGTCCGCGACGGCGGCGACACTGGTCGCGTACAGCGTCATCGCCAGCTTCGTGTACGGCGTCGACACGGTTCAGTTCGTCGTGCTGTCCGAGGAGCGACTCGGCACCGGCGCGAAGGGGTACGGCTACCTGCTCGCCGGCTTGGGCGTGGGCGGGATCGCGGCCGCGGCGCTGGTCAATCGGATCTCGTCCTGGCCTCGGCTCGGCACCGCGATCCTCACCGGCATGGCGATCTACTGCCTACCGACGCTGCTGTTCCTTTCGGTCGACCAGCCGGTCGCGGCCTTCTTCATCGAAGCGGTGCGCGGCGCCGGCACGCTGGTCGTCGACATCCTGGCGATTACCGCGCTGCAACGGTCATTGCCGCCTGACCGAATGGCCCGGGTGTTCGGCGCGTTCTTCACCCTGGTGCTCACCGCGATCTCGCTCGGCGCGCTCGTCATGCCACAGGTTCTCGCGCACACCAGCCTGGACACGTCGCTGTGGCTGGCCGGCGCGCTGCTGCCCGCGCTGTGCGCGTTGGGCTGGCCGTGGCTGCGTGCCATGGACAACGCCAACGTGGCGCACCTGGCCGAGATCACGCCCCGCATCATCGCGCTGGAGCGTGCCGGCATCCTGGCCGAGGCGTCGCGGGCGATCCTGGAACGGCTGGCGTCCGGGGCCACCGAGGTGGACGTGCCGACCGGTCAGACAGTCGTCACCGAGGGCGAGCAGGCAGACGCGTTCTACGTGCTCGTCAGCGGCGCGATGACGGTGCGGTCGCATGGCGCGACGACGGTCGAGCACCCGCTGCCGGGACTCACCGCGGGGGATTACTTCGGTGAGATCGGCCTGATCGAGCACATCCCGCGTACCGCGACCGTCGCTGCCAGCGAGCCGAGCACGGTGCTGCGGATCGAAGGCGACGACTTCCTCGACGCGCTGACGTCCGCCACTGCGTCGCCGTCGTTGCTCGAGGGGGCGCGAACCCGATTGGCCCGTACGCCGACGTATCGTCCACCGGTGCCGGACTCGCTGGTCAGGTGAGTGCTTGGCTCAGCTGCGGTGGCTCAGCCGTCGCGGGCGACCTGCTCGCGAACGAGCTGCTCGCGGGTGGCACGCTCGACGAGCATCGGCACGAAGTCGCGGACCGGCCGGTCGTCGAACGTGCCGTAGTGGCCATGCACGGCGCGTTCGATCTCGGCCGTGGACAGTCCCGGAAACTGCCGCGCGAGCCGGCTCACGACATGACGGATCGCGTCGTCCTCGTTCAGTCCGCCGTGGTGATGCGGTTCTTGTGGTGACATAGCTCGATCCGTCCCGACTGAGCTTGATGAGGGAACGTGGATCGGGGGCGCGTAACTATCGCAGTGGTTTGTTGCCGTGTCAACGATCCGCCCGGGGGCAGCGTCGCCGACACGCAGCGGCCGGGTAGCGCACGATCGAGCCCGCAAAATGGCAGCTTCCCCGCTGAGACAACCACCGAGGTGGCTGCCGCAGCGGGGAAGCGAGGCAGTGTCAGGATCAGCCGGACAGGGCGTCGAGCCAGGCCGCTCCGTTCGGGGATCCGATACCGGTCACGTCGTCGTAACCGGGGCGGGCGTGGATCGTGAGACCGGCGTCGAAGCCGAGCGTCCGGAAGCTCACGATGTAGCCGTCACTGGCATCCACCGTGTTGACGAAGTCGTTGCGCGCCACGCCCATCGGCTGGGGGGGCTGAACGACGTCGTGGTTGGCTGCCGACCCCGCGGTCGCGTACAGCGCCGGGTTCGCGAACCCGAAGGTGTGACCGGCGTTCTGCTGGGCCAGGGCCATCAGACCCGCGTAGATCGGCGAGGACAGGCTCGTGCCGCCGAGGCGGTACTCGCTGTACTTCACCGAGCCGTCCGGGAAGGTCTGCGTCTGGCCGACCAGGTATCCGGTGTTCGGGTCGCCGAACGCGGACACATCGGGGACCGCCCGCATCCTCGCCGGGCGTGCGCCGTTCGCAGTGGCGATCGAGTTGGGCACCACGCCGGCCTGGTAGGCAGGCTGGGCGAACAGCCGGCTGGTGCCGCCGCCGCCACCGCTCGTGTACGAGCCGGGAGGTGCAGGCGTCCACGCGCCGTTGACCAGGGGCGTGCGGCCGGTCTCCCAACCGGTCTCGAACAGGTAGTTGTTGTCAGCGCCGACACCGAGCGAGGTACCGCCGACCGCGGTAACCCACGGGCTGGACGCCGGCCAGTCCGGCGTCGCGTTGGCCGCATTGGCCGGGTTGCCGCCGGTGTGGTCACCTGCGTCGCCGGAGGAGAAGTACACGCCGATGCCGGTGGCGGCAGCTTCGATCAGGGTGTCGTTGAACGGCTTGATGTACCCGGGCGGGAGTCCCTCGCCCGCGAAACCGTAGGAATTGGTGACGATCGAGGCCAGGTGCTTGTCGACGACCTCGTTCATGGCCGCGTCGAGATCCTGGTAGTTGTTCGGCGCCCCGACGTAGACGATGTGCGCGCCCGGCGCCATGCCGTGCACTGCCTCGACGTCGAGCGTCTCCTCGCCGTACCAGCCCTGCGGGTCCTGCTTCGGGTTCTGCGGCCGGTGGAACACGCCCGGCGGGGTGACCTGCCGGAGCGAGCTGCTGTTGAGCTGCGGCAGGCCATGCCGTGCCGAGTACTCATTGGCGTCGGCCAGGATCGTCGGCGACGCGTACGCGTCGATGATCGCCACGGTCTGGCCCGATCCGTCCAGGCCTGAGGATCCGACACCGTACGCGCCGCGCACCTGAGCCGGCGTGTAGCCGCACGGCGCCCAGGAGTTGGGGTGGCCGTACGCGTCAGGAGCCAGGGTGCCGTCCGGCGTCGCGGTGTTGGTGGTCGACTTCTCGCCGAAGTACGTCGAGCACGGCGGGGCGTTGACGAATGCCGGCGACGGCGGGGCCGACGGCGCGATCAGCGCGCTGGACTCGTCCAGGCCGACCACACCGACGACCGACCCGGGCAGGCTGGCGGGGACGGAGAGCTCCGACTGCGGCGCGCGCAGCGTCTTGCCCTGCACCTTGTACTCGCCGAACGCCGTGTTGAACGTCGCGGCTGCCTGGGCAACCGTGCCCTCGGCCTGCACGTAGCGGTTGTTACCGGGGGTGTAGTCGATGTCGAAGCCGGCCTTCTTCAGCCACTGCTGCACTGCGGCCGCATCGGACGCGGACGGTGCGAACTGGGCCCGGAACTGCGCGGCGCTGAGGAACTTGCGGTAGCTGGCACTGCCCGGCGTGGACACGGCGGTCGCGAGCGTCGCTGCCGCGCTGCCGCCCGTCCATCCGAGGTAAACGCGGAATCCGACGTTGTCGCCGGCAGGTGCAGCACCGACCCGTGCCGCGGGCTTCGCCCACGACGGCACACTGCCGGAAAGCACCCGCCCGCCGGGCGCCGCCCCGGCACTGGTCACGGCGACGGTCATGCCGCTGACCGCCGCGACGACGCCGACTGCTGCAAGCAGCCGAAGCCTTCTGGATCCTGACATGGAATGAGCCTCCTGATGCGAAGGTGTCGGCGTCGAAGCAGAACCCGGAGCTTGAGCCGTCGCGAACCATACGTCGCCACAAATCGTTGCGACAGGACGGCCCGAATGTAGTTGCCCGGCGCTGTCACGACTGGATCGAGGAGTGCCATTGACACCTGCGGAGCAAGGTCGCCGTGCTGGGTCGCCTCCGGCGTGCACCTCACCCCTCGGGCGTTGAACAACTCGCCATGCGTCGCTGCGTCCCAGCAATACTGGACCGCTCCCGCCCGTCCGATCGAGGAGTCGCGCATGTCAACGGTTCCAGCCCAGCGCCGCAGCCAGAGCTGGTTCGGCGCATCCGGTCGCTCCGGCATGATCTACCGCTCCTGGATGCGCAACCAGGGCTTCGGGCCGGACGTGTTCGACGGGCGCCCGGTGATCGGCATCGCCACGGCCTGGTCGGAGCTCGCGCCGTGCAACGCGCATCTGCACCGGGTGGCCGAGGCAGTGAAGCGCGGCGTCTGGCAGGCCGGTGGGTTCCCACTGGAGTTCCCGGTGATGGCGCTGGGCGAGACACTGATGCGCCCGACCACGATGCTCTACCGCAACCTGCTGGCGATGGAGGCCGAGGAGCTCTTCCGCGCCAACCCGCTGGACGGTCTCGTGCTGCTGTCCGGATGCGACAAGACGACGCCTGGGCTGCTCATGGCGGCGGCCAGCGTCGACCTGCCGGCGATCATGGTGACCGGCGGTCCGATGCTCAACGGCAAGTTCCGCGGCGAGGACATCGGCTCGGGCACGCACGTCTGGAAGTTCGAGGCCGAGGTCAAGGCCGGCCGGATGACCGAGGCCGACTGCGCCGTGGCCGAGGGCTGCATGTCGCGATCCAACGGCCACTGCATGACGATGGGCACGGCGTCGACCATGGCGTGCATGGCCGAGGCGCTCGGCATGCAGCTGCCCGGCTCCGCGTCCTGGCCCGCGGTCGACGCGCGGCGCTACGAGACGGCCCAGGCTGCCGGCGCGCGGGCGGTCGCGCTCGTGCACGAGGACCTGACACCCAGCCGGGTGATGACGCGCGACGCCCTGGAGAACGCGATCCGGGTCAACGCGGCGATCGGCGGGTCCACCAACGCGATCGTCCACCTGCTGGCGATCGCCGGGCGGCTCGAAGTGCCGCTGACGCTCGACGACTTCGACGTGCTCGGGCGCGACGTGCCGATGCTCGTCGACCTGCTGCCGTCCGGGCGGTTCCTGATGGAGGACTTCTGCTACGCGGGCGGCCTGTCGGCGGTGATCCGCGAGCTGCTCGACGCGGGGCTGCTGCACGGTCCGCCGCTCACCGTCACCGGCACGTCCATGGACGAGAGCACGCGCGGCGCCCCGTGCTGGAACCGCGAGGTGATCGGGTCCGTCGCTTCGCCGGTGCAGCCGCCCGGCAGTGGCACGGCTGTGCTGCGCGGCAACCTCTGCCCAGAGGGCGCGGTGATCAAGCCGTCGGCCGCGTCCCCGGAACTGCTGCGGCACCGCGGCCGGGCCGTCGTCTTCGACTCGCCCGAGGCGTACCACGCCGTCTGCGATGACGACGACCTCGACGTGGCGGCGTCCGACGTGCTCGTGATTCGCGGCGCCGGGCCGTGCATACCCGGGTATGCCCGAGGTCTCGAACGTCCCGCTGCCGGCGAAGCTGCTGCGCGAAGGCGTCCGCGACATGGTCCGCGTCTGCGACGGGCGGATGAGCGGCACCGGCTACGGCACGGTCGTCCTGCACGTGTCGCCGGAGTCTGCGATCGGTGGCCCGCTGGCGCTCGTCCGGACCGGAGACGTCATCACGCTGGACGTGGCGGCGCGCAGTCTCACGCTCGAGGTGGCCGACGACGAGCTGGCGGTTCGCCGCGCCGCGTGGCGCCCGCCGGATGATCGCCCGGCCAGTGGCTATTCGTGGCTGTACACGCAGCATGTCCTGCAGGCCCCGGACGGCGTGGATTTCGGATTCCTGCGCGGACGCCGCGGCAGTGCCGTCGGCCGCGAGTCGCACTGACAGCGGTTTCGCCGCGCTTGTACTGCCTGTACCTGGCTGATTGCTGCCTGTATTGCGGTGGGCCTCAAGCGGGTCGCCGCTGCGCCGATGTGGACGGTGCGGGCCGCCCTCCCCCAGGGCGCCGCGCCTGACCTAGGAAAGGACTTCCCAATGAACCGCCGCATCGCCGTACTTCTGGCCGGAACCGCCGGCACCGCAGCCATCCTCGCCACCGCGGGTGCTTCGTCGGCCGACGCCGCGAGCCATGCCGCGACGCACCGGCACGCTGCGCACGTCGCGCACCTCGTGATCAAGGGTGCAACCCACAACATCCGCCAGCAGGTCGCCCGCGTCGGGCACCTGCAGACCCGGGTCGCCCGCAGTCACGCGCTCAACGACGCCGACAAGGCCGCGCTCCAGGCAGCTCTTACTGCCGACCGCTCAGCCCTCGGCGACGACCTGACAGCGCTCGCCTCGGCCACCACGCAAGCGCAGGTACGGGGCATCGTTGCCTCCGCGCACCGCACCGCCGACGTCGCCGGCCGCCAGGTCATCGTCGTCGTCGCGTCCGACAAGGTGCAGGCACGTGCCGCAACCGACGCCGCGACGCTCGCCGACCTGACCAGCCAGGTGAACGCGGCGGCCCTCCTCGGCACCGACGTCACGGCCGAGACGGCCCTCCTCGCGGACCTGCAGGCTCAGCTGACCACCGCAACCACCGACGCGGCAGCCGCCGTCACGACGATCCTTGCCGTGGCCCCGGACGCCAGCAGCTCGGCGGTCCGCTCCGCCTTCCACGCCGCGCACGTCAGCCTGGATGCGGCTCGTGCCGCGCTCGACACCGCCGAGGCGGACGCCGCCGCCGTAGTGCTCGCACTCGCGTAAACCCGCGGCAGATTGTTCGACCTCCGGTGGCGTCCAGCGCGCCGGAGGTCGAACAATCTGTTTAGCGGCTCGGGGCGATGTTCTGGTTGTAACGGAACACGTTGGACGGGTCGTAACGATCCTTCACCGCTTGCAGCCGAGCGAAGATCTCCGGCGGGTAGCTCGCCCGCACCTTGTCGTCGCCCTCGCCGGTGAAGTTGACGTACGTGTGCCCGTTGCCGTACTCGGCCATCGAGTCGCGTGCCGAGCGGGCCCAGACGACGTGCTCTGCCAGCTGCGCCGGCTCGGGCGTCCGGGCGATGCAGTTGACCAGATACGGCGACTGGCGATCGGTGAACGCCGTCGCGTCCGTCGCGACCCGCCCCATCGCACCGCCCATGTGGTGGATGTGCAGCTCGGCCTGCACCGGCAGGTCGGCCGAACTGCGGTGGTGGTCGACGAATGTCGCGATCGCCTCGTCCGGCAGCGCGTCCATGAACGTGGACGTGAAGTAGTTGGCCGAGCCGGCTTCCCACAGCGCGTCGATCATCTGCTGCAGGCCGACGTACGGGATCGGCCCGAGCAGGTCGGCTATCGGCGTGCCCAGCTCGCGCATCGGCTTCATGAACGCCTCGCCCTCGGACGGGTCACCGGACCAGCACGCGAGCACCGCGGACACCTTCTTGAAGTGCCACTCCTCGGGGATGAACGGCGCCGGCGGAGCAGTCGTCAGGACGACCAGGCTGGACATCTCGTCCGGCAGCCCGCCGAGCAGCTCGCGCCATCCGGTGACGACCTCAGTTGCCTGATCACCCGGGTAGAAGATGGCGCCACCGAGCACGGTCGGGCCGACCGGGTGCAGCGCCAACTCCAGGGACGTCGCGACGCCGAAGTTGCCGCCGCCGCCACGGATCGCCCAGAACAGGTCAGGGTTCTCCGACGAGGACGCGCGCAAGACCGAACCGTCCGCCGTCACTATCTCGGCCGACAGCAGGTTGTCGCACGTCAGGCCGTGCTTGCGCACCAGGTGGCCGACCCCGCCGCCGAGCGCGAATCCGCCGACCCCGGTGCTCGACACCAGGCCGCCGGTCGTGGCCAGCCCGTGCGGCTGCGTCGCTGCGTCGAAGTCCTTCCACTTGGTCCCGCCGCCGGCCACAGCCCGCAGCGCCTCGACGTCGACCTGGACGGAGTTCATGAGCGCCAGGTCGATCACGATGCCGTCGTCGCAGGTCGAGAACCCGGCGATGCTGTGCGCCCCGCCGCGGACGGCGATCGGCAGTCCCTCGCTGCGCGCGAACCGGACGGTTCGGACGACGTCCTGCGTGTTCTTGGGGCGCACGACGAGCGCCGGGTGCTTGTCGATCGCGTGGTTCCAGACCCGCCGAGCGGTCTCGTACTCGGCATCGCCGGGACGGATGACGGTGCCGGCCAGCCCGCCTTCGAGCTCGCTGACGGTGGCCTCGCCAAGAACGTGCGCCATGGGTTTCCTCCTAGGAAAAGTTGTCACCCAGGACGCTAAGCACGCCGGCTTTGCAGGCTCTTTGCAGCGCGGCGAGCCCTCGCTGCTCGCCGAGTGCGGTGAACGTGTCCTGCGCCACGAGGGCCGCGGCCGCGGCCGCGTCCGGGTCGCCGAGCGAGCGCAGCAGGTGCGAGCGGAGCAGGTGCGTCCAGTACAGGGATCGCTGCCCGCCGGGGACCTGTATGGCCAGGCCCCGGTCGGCCCAGACGAGCGCAGCCGCGGCGTCGCCGAGAAGCACCTCCATCACGGCGAGATTGATGCTGGTCAGCGCGACGCCCGGCACGTCACCGGAACGTTCCATCATCAGCATGGCCTCGCGCCCATGCGTTCGTGCGGCTTCGCCGTCGCCTGCGCTCGCGGCGACGATCGCCTGTCCGCTCAACGCCATCGCCACCGAGCGCTGGTCGCGCAGTTCGCGCCGGAGCGCCTCGGACTCCAGCAGGCACCGCTCGGCCGCGGCGAGGTCGCCGGCCCAGCGCAGCGTGTGGCCGCGTTGCGCGGCGGCGTAACCCTGCCCATAGCGGTCGGCGAGCGCGTCGAAGCCCGACCGCGCGGCGTCGATGAGCGCGAGCGCGGCGTCGATACGCCCGGACAGCCGCTCGGTCAGCGCTATACCGATGAGGACGTGTCCCCACGCCTGCCGCGCACCGACGCGGCGGCCGACCAGCATCGAGTCCTCGCCGATCGGCAACGGCGGGTCAGCGCGATCGTCGACCATCCAGGCAAGCGTCAGGGTGATGAAGAACGGCGGCGCCTCGTCTGCTACCTCGGCGAGGCTCGCGAGGGCCCGGTCGAACCATTGACGAGCGCCGGCGATGTCGCCGCGGCTCAAGCTAATGATCCCGGCCAGGTTCTGCGCCGAAGCCGATACGCCAGGGTATGGCGCGGCTTCGCGCAGCGCCGCGTCGCTCAGCTCGTCGGCTCGGTCCCAGTCGCCGCTCATGAACGTGACGAGCGTCTGCTGGTGGCGTCCGTGCGCAAGCTCGGCCGAATCGTCCTGCTCGGACAGCAGCGCGACGATCTCGTCCCCGATCGCGGTGAGGCCCGGCGCCCGGCCCTGGCGCACCTGGAGCAGGTAGGTCGCCGCCAGCGCCCGCGCGCGCATCGAGGACCGGTCGTCGCAGCGATCGAGGGCAAGTGTCAGCCAGCGGGCACCTTCGGCGATCAGCCCGCGAGTCAGCCAGAAGCGCCACGTCGTCGTCGCGAGTTGCAAGGCGAGGGTCGGGTCGTCGGCGAGCGCGGACGACAGGGCCGCGCGCAAGTTGTCCTGCTCATCGTCGAACCAGGGCGAGGGCTCGCCGACGATCGCGACGCCGCGGTCGGGATCGTGCGCGGCGGCGGCGGTCGCGTACCACTCGTGATGACGCCGCCGGGTCGCCGCCGCCTCGTCGGCTTCGGTCAACCGTACGTCGGCGTATTGGCGCACCACCTGGAGTAGCCGATACCGGGCGGACGGCCCGGACGTGTCGGCGTCGACCAGCGACTTGTCGACCAGCCGCGAGACGAGGTCGACGGCAAGCCCGGCATCAGCGCACACATGCGCGGCCGCCTCGAGGTCGAAGCCGCCCGCGAACACGGCCAGCCGGCGAAACGCCACCTGCTCGTCCGGTTCGAGCAGGTCGTGGCTCCAGTCCAGGGTCGCGGCCAGCGTCTGCTGCCGGTCGAGGTGCCCGGGACCGCGACGGGCCAGCAGCGTCAACGCGTCGCTCAGGCCGTCCGCGAGATCGCTGACCGACAGGTGCGCGAGCCGGGCCGCGGCGAGCTCCAGCGCGAGCGGCATCCCGTCGAGCTGGTGGCAGATCCGCGCCACGGCGTCAGCCGTTTCCCGCTGCAGCTCGAACCGCGGTGCGGTGTGCTGGGCACGCTCGACGAACAACTGGACGGCTTCGAGCCGCGCCAGCTTGCCGACGTCGAGGCCTGCGTGACCGGCCGGAACCTCGAGCGACGGCACGCGGTACACGACCTCGGCCGCCAGCCCGAGGGGTTCGCGGCTCGTCGTGACGACGATGACATCCGGGCAGCGGGCGAGCACCTCGGCGACGAGCTCGCCAGACGCGGCCAGCAGGTGCTCGCAGTTGTCGAGCACCAGCAGCAGGCGCCGCGTGGCGAGCTGGTCGGCCACCGCGAACGTCGACGGCACGCCGCCGGGCAGCGACAGCCGCAACGCTGACGCCGCCGTCGACGTGACGGCCTCGTCGTCCTTGACGCCGGCGAGCTGCACCCGCCAGACGCCGTCCGGGAAGTCGGCCGTCGCGGCGGCCCGGCGGGCGAGCTCCAGCGAGAGCCGGCTCTTGCCCGCTCCGCCGGGACCGGTCAGCGTGAGCAGCCGGGTGCGTTCCAGGCTCAGCGCCAGTTCGCCGAGCTCGCGCTGCCGGCCGACGAAGCTCGTCGCGGGTTCGGGCAGGTTGTGCGGTGTGGTGGTCGCCAGCGGGGCGCTGCCCGTGAGCAACCGGCGATACAGCGCCTTGGACGGCGGTTCCGGCTCGGCGGCGTACTCCTTCTCCAGCCCGTCGCGCAGCCGTTCGTAGGCCGCGATGGCGTCCCAGCGACGGCCCAGCGCGGCGAGCGCGGCGATCAGGACGCGATGCATCGGCTCGTCCGTCGGGCGGTCGGGGACGAGCGGGTCGAGCACGGCCAGCGCAGCGCTCGGATCGCCGGCTTCGACCAGCCGCTGTGCAAGCAGCGACGTCAGCGCCGCGTGCGTCTCGCGCAGCCGTTCGCGATGCCCGATGGCCCAGCTCTCGTACTCGTCCTCGGGCAGCAACGGGCCGGTCCAGTTCGCGAGCGCGGCACGCAGGTGGTCGACGTCCCGGCTGGCTCGCGCCTCGGCCGCGGACTGCTCGAACGCGTCGACGTCGACGGTGAGCGCGTCGTCCGGGCACAGGTGCAAGACGTCGTCGCGCAGGGCGATCCGCGTCGGGCCGAGCGCCCGGCGTGCGGCGTGGACGGTCTGGTGCAGGTTGTTCGTGGCAGCGCCCGGGTCAGCGTCCGGCCACAGCATCTCGAGGACGGCGTCGCGATGCATGCGGTGTCCCGGCGCGAGCGCGAGCAGCTTGACGAGCGTCTTGGCCTTGCGCAGGCGCCAGCTTTCGTCGACCGGCTCATCGTCCACCGAGGCAGCAAATCCGCCGAGCAACGAGACACGCACATCCGCCGCTGATCCGCCACCCCCCATGAGCCGCCATTGTCCTGGCCAGGCCAAGGCTCCGCAAAGAGCGCGCTAAGTGGCCGCGGTTAGACCTGTGCCCGGAGGTGTGGCGACCCACGCCGTGATGCAATGCGGCAATGCCTGATCTGCCGGCGCTGACGCTGCGGGACGTCCGCGTGCGGCCTGTCGTGCTGACGCCGGACCAGCCCGTCGAGACCGCGGCCGGACGGGTAGCCCAGACGTGTCTCGTCCTAATCGACTTAGTCGCCGACGAGGGCGTTACCGGTCGCAGCTACCTGCGGTCGTACAGCCCGCTTGCGCACAAGCCGCTCGCGACGCTCGTCGGCAATATTGCCTCGCAGGTACTCGGGGCGGCGCTTGCGCCGGACCAACTCGATGAGCAGATTCGGCGGCATTTCGCGCTGATGGGTACGTCCGGGCTGATCGGGCTCGCCCTCGCCGGACTCGACATGGCCGCCTGGGACGCCCTCGCGGTCGCCGCCGCGGTGCCGCTCGCGCGCCTGCTCGGTGCCGAGCCGGCAGCGGTCCGCGCCTACGCCACGCTCCGTCCGATGCAGCCCGCCGGCCGGGTCGCGGCCGCGGCCGAGGAGGCGGCAGCCGCCGGCTTCCCCGCCGTCAAGGTCAAGCTCGGTAGCGCCGACCTGCCCGCCGACCTCGGCGTGCTGCGCGCCGTGCGCAGCGCCGTCGGCGACGCGACTGCCATCATGATCGACTACAACCAGAGCCTCTCCGTGGACGAGGCGATCACCCGTATCGCCGCCCTCGAGCCGCTCGGCCTCGAATGGGTCGAGGAGCCGACCCGCAGCGAGGACGTCGACGGGCATGCCCGGATCGCAGCGGCCGTTCGCACACCGGTCCAGCTGGGCGAGAACTGGCACAGCACGTTCGACGTCGACGCCGCGGCCCGAGCCGGCGCCTGCCGGTTGGCGACGTTCGACGCCGCCCGCATCGGCGGCGTCACTGGCTGGCGACGCTGCCTGCCGGCCACCGCAGGCCGGCCCGTGTCCAGCCATGCCTACCCGGAGATCAGCGCGCACCTGCTCGCCAGCACGCCGGTATCCGGATGGCTGGAGTACGTCGACCATGCCGGGCCGGTGCTCGCCGAGCCGGTGTCCGTCCGCCACGGCTTCGTCCGCGTCCCGGAGCAGCCCGGCAGCGGGATCGCCTGGGACGAGCAGGCCGTCGCCCGCGCGTCGCTCTGAGCCGCGTCGGCGAGGACGTCGGCCGCGGCCCACTTCCCCGCTGAAAATCGCCGCCGATCGCGCTCGCCGTGGTAATTCCAGCGGGGAAGCGGCCGGTACGGACCGGTCAGAGCCGGGTGGTCCTGGCCCGCTCGACCAGCTTCTTCGGCGCCAGGACGCAGTAGCTCTCGGTAAGCAGCTCGGCGACCTCGTCCCAGTCGACGTGATCGCCGAGCACCATACCGACGACGTCGCGGCCCCATCCGGGGTGGTAGAAGGGATAGCCTGCGCCGACAAGTGCGCCGAGCTCGGCACCTCGCGCACGGAACGTCAGCACCGTGGTCGGCCCGCTCGCCGCGAAGGCGCGGGCGTAGATCGGCGGCGACTGCCCGTCGATCGTAAGGACGTGCGCGAACGTCCGCTTGCGGACCCGCCAGCGCGTGCCCGCCCACGCCTGCTCCTCGTAGGCCTCGGGCAGCCCAAGGCAGATCGACCGGAGCTCGGCGATGACGTCGTGCGGCACGTCGGCGTAATCAGTCACCCGGCCTCCCGAGTCCGACCGCTGTCCGCGGCAGGCTATCGGCGGCCGCCGACACAGCGTCCCTACTGTGAGCGGATGGACGTTCGTCCCGCCCGCCCGGAGGACTCCGCCGCGGTCGCCGACATCTGGTTCCATGGATGGCGCGACGGCCATCTGGGCAACGTCGCCGAGGAGCTCGTCGCGATCCGCACCGCGGAGTCGTTCGGACGGCGCGCCGCGGAGCGCACAAGCGACACGACTGTGGCGACCGTCGACGACGAGGTCGCCGGATTCGTGATGGTGGTCGACGACGAGGTCGAGCAGGTCTACGTGTCGAGCCGCCATCGCGGCACCGGCGTGGCCGGCACGCTGCTCGCCGAAGCGGAACGTCTCGTCGCGCTGAACGGCCACGAGCGGGCATGGCTCGCGGTCGTCGAGGGCAACGCGCGCGCCCGCCGGTTCTACGAGCGCAACGGATGGACGGACGAGGGCCCGTTCGACTATCCGGCGCAGAGCGCAGACGGGCCGATCCCCGTCCCGTGCCGCCGCTATGTGAAGCGAACTAGACGAGGCTCTGCCCCGGCGTGAACTGCTCGCCCAGCACCACGCCTTCGACGTGATCTCGTACTGGCGCAGCTGCGGCTCGTGGGCGCTGCCACGGGTCGAGGTACAGGTCGACTGGCGTGCGGTACATCCGCTCGATGCGGGGATCTTTGAGCGACCACGAGAAGCCCCGCTACGCGCGCCAGACCGGCGCGATCGTGCGGCGGTAGGTCCGGCCGAACACGCCGCCCAGAATCGCAAGCACCGGGCCCGGGACGGAGTGCCGCAAGTTCGCAAGCTCCTCGGTCGTCGCGCCGTCCTGAAGCCAGGCGAAGAACGTCCCGGCGGCCGGCGGCGGCATCTTGGCGAACTTGCGGACCATCGCCTTGATCTCGGGTGTGTCCTTCTTGGCGAGGTAGAACGGCTCGAGGTCGGCTTCCTCGTGATCGAGATGTTCGCCGGCTACGGCGCGCAGGTCGGCCACAGCGTCACGGGCCGCCTGCGCGTTCGCAGCAGTTGGCGAGCCGCGAAACGCCCGCATCGCCGCGTCGACCGCACGCAGCCCCTCGGCGATCCGGTCGTGCTCGCTGTCCCACTTGGTGATGAGCTCCTCGCTCAGACCGAGCTGGCGCAGCGCCGGCCAGGCGATCTCGTGCTCGCCGACGTGGTGACGGGTGAGCTGGTCGTCGAAGTTCGCCCAGGCCGTCCACAACTGCTCCGCCCGTCCGGCATCACCGTCGGCGACCGCCGCCAACGACTCCTCGAATCGCTCGAGGTCTCGGCGGAACGCACCGTGGATCACCCGATTCATGCTCATCTCAGCCATGACGCGCAGCCTAGCCAGGCACCGACGTCAGTTCACGGCGGCGCGGTGGAAGATCCGCATCGACCCTGCCGCGAGCAGAGTCGCCCACGCGGCCAGGACGAGCATGCTCAGCGACGCGTCGACGGTGGTGTTCGTGAACCCCCATATGTCATGCAGCCCGTCACCGTTGCGGTCCAGGATGCCGTAGCGCAGTAGCGCCAGGACGTGCGTGGTTGGCAGCACCCGCGCGATGCCGGCCAGCCCGACCGGTAGTGCCGTGATCCGGAAGAGCGACCCGGCCAGGAACCACGGCAGGATCGCCACGACCGGGACGAGCCCGACGTACTCCTCCTGGGTGGGCATCCGGTTGGCGAGAATCTCCGCCACCGAATACATGAACACGGTGAAGACGAACACCGCCACGACGAACCAGACGACTCCGGTCACGCTGAGGTCGAAGGCGCTGCCACGGGCCCATCCGGCCAGCATCAGCACGGACACCTGCAGCGCGCTAGTCAACACCGCGACGGTCAGGTTGCCGGCGACGATGAGTCCACGCCGTACCGGCGCGGCGAGCAGTTCGCGACGAGCGCCCGTGGTGCGGTCGACGATCACCCCGATCCCGGCGAACGCGCACGTAAGCGGGATCAGCAGGCCGACGGTTCCGACGATGACGAACGTGCGGTAGTCGACTCCGCCAGGCCCCGAGGTGGGGATCATCGTGGCCAGGGCAGGGGCGATCACCAGCGCGAACAGGATCGGCGTGACCAGCGGCGCGAGGATTTCCCGAGGCGTGTGCGCGCTGAGCGCGAGACGTCGCCCGGTCAGTGCAGCCCAGGCGGTGAGCGGTGACGGTCTGGAGCCCGGACGTGCTGGTCGAGCGACCAAGGACTTCGGGTCAGCCGTGATGACGGACATGGATGTTCCTTCCAAGAATGGCGAGAGGTTGATGGGTCAGGCGGCGATGCGGCTGCCGGTCAGTTGCAGGTAGACGTCGTCGAGCGTCGGCTTGCGTGTCGTCAAGGCGTCCGGCTCGATACCCAGGTCGGTGATCGCTGCGATGGTCTCCCTGGCGGTGTGCCGGGTGATCGGAACGGTCAGCGTGGCGCCGACGGCGAACGCCGCGCCGTCCGCGACGCCACGCGTCCGCATGGCGGCCAGTGCGCCGTCGGGGTCGCGCTCGACGCGCAGCTCGACGATCTCCTCACCGAGACGCGCAAGCAGGACGCTCGGCCGGTCGAGGGCGACGATGCGGCCCTCGTGCACGATGGCGATCCGGTCGCACAGCCGCTCGGCCTCGTCCAGATAGTGCGTGGTGAGCACCGTCGTCATCCCCGTCCGGCTGCGCAGCCCGCCGATCAGGTCGAGCAGTTCGTACCGGATCCGGGTGTCCAGCCCCACCGTCGGCTCGTCGAGGAACAGCACGTGCGGTTCGGAAACGAGTGCCCGGGCGATCTCGAGCCGCCGCCGCTGCCCACCGCTGTAGCTGCCGACCGGCCGGGCGAGGACGTCCGCGAGACCGAACGCATCGGTCAGATCGCTGATCAGGCCGCGTGCGACGAGCGGTGCGACACCCCACAGGCGCGCGTGCAGTTCGAGGTTGCGACGGCCGGTCAGCGCCCGGTCGACGACGGCCTCCTGGAAGACGACGCTGCTCACCGCCCGGGCAGCGAGCGGGTCGGTGACGACGTCATGCCCGGCCAGCCGAGCGGTGCCGCCGGTCGGCGCGATAGTCGTGGTGAGCATGCCGATAGTGGTGGACTTCCCGGCGCCGTTCGGCCCGAGCAGACCGAAGACTTCACCCGCGCCAACTGTGAAGTCGATGCCGCGCACGGCCTCGACGCCACCGGAATAGGTCTTGGTCAGGCCGATCACCTCGACGGTGGGAACGTCCCCGTCGGGGTGAGCGCGCTGGTATGCAGACATGAAGGTTGCTCCTCGGAAGGCATTTCGGTCCGTTCGACGGCGGATTCGCCGTTCATTGCTTAGGACGGATCCCGCCAACGGAACGTGACTTCGCCTCGGCTGCGATGCGGCGTGGTCACGTTCGACTCGTGTCGCCCGTCTTACAGGTAGACGCGAGAGAGGCAGTCGATGAGCGACCAGAACATGCTGGCGGAGCAATTCGAGCTGACCCGCCGACGGCTGCAGTCAGTCGCCTACAGCATGCTCGGCTCGGTCACCGAAGCCGAGGACGCCGTCCAGGAAGCGTGGTTGCGTCTCGATCGCAGCGACACCGAAGCCATCAATGACATGCGGACGTGGCTCACGACGGTCGTCGGGCGGATCTGCCTGGACATGCTGCGCACCCGCAAAGCCCGGCGCGAGGACTACGTGGGCACCTGGTTGCCCGAGCCGCTGGTGCAGGAACCGGTAGAAGACGGCCCGGCGCACCAGGCCGAGCTTGCCGACTCGATCGGCCTTGCCCTGCTCGTCGTCCTGGAGAGTCTCAGCCCGCCCGAACGGCTCGCCTTCGTGCTCCATGACATGTTCGGCGTGCCGTTCGAGGAGATCGGCCGGATCATGGAGCGCACGACGGACGCCGCCCGGCAGCTGGCGAGCCGCGGGCGGCGCCGGGTGCAGGCGGCTCCGCAACCGGACCGGAACGTCGCCCTGCAGCGTCAGGTCGTCGACGCGTTCCTCGACGCCGCCCGCTGCGGAGACTTCGACGCGTTGCTCACGGTGCTTGCTCCCGACGTTGTGCTGCGCTTCGACCTCGGACCGGGCCTGGCGCACGGTCCTCTCGTCGGTGCCGATTCCGTCGCGCGGCACGTGCTCGCGACGGCACCACGATTCGTCACGTTCGCCAAGCCGGTCCTGGTGAACGGCTGCGCGGGGGCGCTGTTCGGCAGTCTGGACGACCCGATCTCGGTCCTCGGCTTCACCGTCGTCAGTGGACGCATCGCCGCCCTGGACCTGATCGTCGACTCAGCCAAGCTGGGTCACCTCAGCATCGAGTCGTGAGCTGCTGGGCTGGCGGAGGCGCGGGGCGACGGGTTGCGCTGCCGCTTGCTTGTGCTCTGCATACATCAATGTGATGCGTTGTGCCGGAACCTGTCTGACAGGTATGTGACGGGAGGTGTCGGGCACCGGAGTGGTGTGGCCTGAGGATGCCGGTCATGCCGGAGATGGTGGTGTCCATGGAGGCGCGGCTTGCTATTGCTGCCTTCGAGTTGGTCGATGACGGCACGGCGAACGTGTCGGAGGTGTGTCGTCGGCTCGGGATTTCTCGTGACACGTTCTACCGGTATCGGCGCCGGTTCGAGGCTTCGGGCTGGCCTGGTCTGCTGCTGGTGTCGTTGCGGCCGCACGCCAGTCCGGGCAAGACGGCAGCCTCGGTGGAGGAGCTGATCTTGTCCGAGCGGCATCGCCTGCTGGCCCAGGGGTGGGATGCCGGTGCTCGCAGCATCCACGCTCGGTTGACCCGCGTCGGGGTCACTGACCTTCCGTCGCCGCGCACCGTGCACCGCGTTCTGGTCCGTGCCGGCGTGGTCGAGGCGCAGCCTGCCAAGCGACCCAGGGCGTCGTTTCGCCGGTTCGAGCACGACCGACCCAACGGCTGCTGGCAGATCGACGGCACCGGCTGGCATCTGGCTCAGGGCACAGCGGCGTGCATCGTGCGGATCATCGACGACCACTCCCGCAAGATCATGGCCACCGTCGCCGGGGAGGCCGAGACCACGGTCAACGCCTGGCGGTGCATGCAAACCGCGATGGCACGCCATGGCCCTCGGGCGATGCTGCTGTCCGACGGTGGCTCGGCGTTCACCGGCCGACGCCGCCGGGTCGGGATCAGCCAGTTCGAAGCACGACTGCGGGTGCTCGGCATCAACCCCGTAGTGTCCTCGCCCTACCACCCGCAAACGTGTGGCAAGAAGGAACGGGACTGGCAACCGCTCAAGCAGTGGCTCGCCGCCCAACCAGCTGCTGCGACGATCGCCGAGTTGCAGCGGCTACTCGACGCCTACGACGTGCTGTTCAACACCGAACGACCACACCAAGGCATCGGCGGGCAGACACCCCAGGAACGCTACGCCGCCACCGACAAAGCCCTCCCCGCACCGGGCCCGCTGCCGACACCCACGACCGTGCACGAACGCACCGTCTACGCCCTGGGCCGCATCGAACTCGGCAACGGCTACTACCACCTGCTCGGCAAGCCGTGGACCGGCGCGACCGTGACCGTCATCCGCGACGACCTCGACGTTGAGATCCTGCACAACCAGACCATCATCAAACGCCTCCGCATCGACCCAACCCGGCGAGGACAACCCAACGAACAACACCCCAAACGAGTACCGTCCGAAACGTCCTGACACACGTGTCCGACACGTCTCGCCACATGGCAATACATCAATGTGAGCAGAGCACAAGCGTTCCGCAGAGCGAACCGTCGCCCGGAGACCGCCGTGAACTCCGGTGCCGTCGGCCGCAAGTGGATCATGCCGTCTCGGCGGACTACGCTGCGCAGGCGACTCCGGTGACGAGCGTTCGAACATCACTCGGGGTCGCTGTGAGACATCGCTCGCGACGTGGAGGAACGAAACCGGATGGCACGCGGCACCACTCGTCGCGGGTGGCTCATCCTCGCGGTGTGCGCCGTAGCCGCGGCCGCCGTCTTGACGGTCGGACTGCCCGGGTCGGGCGCCGGCGCCGATCGCGGCCATTCCACCTGCGATGAGACGTCGCACGGTCCGCACGCCGGTTGGCAGAACGGTCACGACCCCAGACGCCCGCACTGGACCGAGTCGACCTGCAGGCCGACCGTCCCGGCCGCCGCGACGAGTGATTCCGCAGCGCCCGCGGCGCCCGCGTCCGGCCTGAGCCGTATACCGGCGAGCGGGACGGTGCTCACGCTGAGCACCGACCAGACCGCACCGCCAACCCAGCCGTCACCGCGCGCCACCACGTCCGGGAGCGAGCCGCAGCATCGCGTCGAGGTCGCTCCGCACGCGGCGACCACGGCAAACGCATCCCTAGTGCTGACCGGCGGGGTCTTCGCCTTCACCCTCGCCGTGGCCGGGATCGTCTTCGCGGCGGGCCGCCGTACCGGCCGCCGCGTCAGCTGATCGCCCCGGACGGTCGGAGCACACTGGTCGGATGGGCGAGTCAGGCGGGACGGTCCGCAGCCGGCTGTGGCGAGACGGCGCTCTCGTCGCCGAGGACTTCCCGTTCGAGCGGATCTCGGACTACCTCGACGAGGATGGCTGCCTGGTCTGGGTCGACATCTGCGAACCGAACCCGCAGCACCTGCGTAACCTCGCCGAAGAGCTGACCCTCGATCCGCATGCGGTCGAGGACGCCCTCTCGCGCGTCGAGCGGGCCAAGGCCACCCGGTACGCCACGCACACGTTCCTGACCACCTATGCCACGACCCTGCCGCCGCCCGAGACGTTCGAGCATGACGACGACTCGCGGATCGACATCAGCCGCATCTCCGCGTTCGTCCTGCGCCGCGGAATCGTCACCGTCCGCCAGACACCCGGCTTCGACATGGACGAGGTACTGCGTCGTTGGGACGACAACACCGACCTGCTCAAGTACGGCGTCGGCGCTCTCGTCCACGGCTTTCTCGACGTCATCGTCGACGGGCACTTCGACGCCGTGCAGGCCCTCGACGATGCCATCGAGTCCCTCGAAGACCATCTGTTCGACGAGCACGCCCCGAACCGGGAGAGGCAGCGCCGCACGTACCGCATCCGCAAAGACCTCGTCGAGCTCCGCCGCGTCGTGCTGCCGATGCGCGAGGTCGTCAATGCGGTGCTGCGCCACCGCAAGGACTTCAACGCACCGACGGAACTGGACGGTTGGTACGACGACCTCTATGACCACGTCCTGCGCGCGGCCGAATGGACCGAGTCGCTACGCGACATGATCACCACGGTGTTCGAGACGAACCTCTCGCTGGAGAACGCGCGGCTGAACACGGTCATGAAGAAACTCACCGGCTGGGCCGCGATCATCGCGGTGCCGACAGCGATCACCGGTTACTTCGGCCAGAACGTCCCGTTCCCCGGCTTCGCCAACACCTCGGGATTCGTGGTGAGCTGCGTGGTCATCGCCGTCCTAGCCAGCGTGCTGTACGTCGTCTTCAAGCGACGCAACTGGATCTAGCGATAGAACGACTGGCTGTTCCGCGGGCTACGCCGTCAGCTCCGAATCGCGGTAACCCTGCGTCCGCAGTATGTTGCGCTGCGTCCGCATGAGTGCAAGTGGGAGCGCATGGGCCAGGTCGCATCGATCGGTGTACCGACACGCGACGTTGCGCTGCCCGCCGTATGGCGGAGATCGCTGATCGTCCAAGCCGTCGCGTGCTTCGCCGTCGCGCGACTGATCTCGATGAGCGTCATGGCTGCGCTGGCCGGACGCGACCCGCTGAGCCGCCGGCTGGGTTCCTGGGACGGAGGGTATTACCTGCGGATCGCGCGGACGGGCTACCCCCGAGCGCTACCGCACGGTCCCGGGAAGCCGAGTCGGGTTGCGTTCTTCCCGGTCTACCCATCCCTGATCAGGGCCGCGCATTGGTTCGTCCCCGGGTCCGCGCTCGTCGCGGCGGTCGCGGTGTCGCTGATCGCCGGACTGGTGGCCGCGGGGCTGATCGCCGTGCTCGCTGAGCGGGTGCTGCTGCCGCTCGTCGATCCGGTCACCGCCCGTCGTGCGGCGCTGATCGTGGTTGCCGCATGGAGCGTCGAGCCGGCGTCGTTCGTGCTGTCGATGGCCTACAGCGAAGCGGTGTTCACAGCGCTGGCCGCCGGCTGCCTGCTCGCACTGGTTGCTCGCCACTGGTGGACGGCCGGCGTCCTCGCCCTCTTCGCCGGCGCGACCCGTCCCACCGGGATCGTGCTCGCCGGGTGTTGCGCAGTCGCCGCGGCCGGCGAACTTTCGGCGTGGCGGGACCGGGACCGGGACCGTTCCGCATCCGCTGCCCGACCTGCGGTCGTCCTGTTCGCGGCGACGGGCCTCGCCCCGTTGGGGGCCGTCGCGTTCATCGTCTGGATCGGGCGACGGATCGGTCACCCGGACGCGTGGTTCGTCGCGCAGCGTCAGGGGTGGCAGGTGTACACCGACGGCGGCCGTTACGTGGTGCAGAAGGTTGCCCAGTACGCGCGACATCCTGCGGCACGGCCGTCCGGGCTGGCCGTCATCGCGGTGCTCGTGGCCGCCCTCGTGCTGACCGTCCTGATGTTGAGGGACCGTCCTCCGCTCGTGCTCAGCGGCTATGCGCTGGCCCTCGTCGTGCTGACGCTCATCGTCCACGGCGCCTTCGGCTCGATACCCCGGTTCCTGCTGCCCGCGTTTCCGTTGCTGCTGCCCGTGGGCACGCGCGCGGCCCGGTTGCCGACGACGGTGCTCGTCGGCGCGTTCGCCGTTGCCGCCGTGGCGGTCGGCCTCGCCGCAAAGTGGGTCACCGGCCAGAGCGTCCTGCCGCCCTGATCGGGGACAGGGACCCGGGGGAATAACTACTCGTACGGATCTTCCGGCGCGGGTATCGGCTGGACGGTCAGCCCGGTCAGCGACACGGCGGCGCGCGAACATCGACGCGCTCAAGGACTACTTCACCGCGAACAACCCTGCCGGAATTGCCGTGCCGCAGCTCAACCGGATCGTGCCGGCGGACCCGTAGCGCCCCGGGACGCAGCGAAGGGCGGCCCACCCTCGGGAGGTGAGCCGCCCTTGATTGATCTGCGCTATGTCTCGGGTGCTCAGGCGACGGGGATGGTGTGGCGGGTCGGGGCGGATGCTGCGTTCAGGGCGGTTAGCGCCGTCGGCTTGAAGCCTTTGACGGTCAGCCACACGCCGAGAGAGAACTCCCATACGGCGATCGGCAGGGTTAGTGCTGCTCCGGCGCTGGAGACCTGGTCCCAGAGGCCGAACATCGTGCCGGTGGCCGAGGCGAGGATCAAGGGCGCGCCGATGAGGCCGATGGTCGGGATGATGCGCGGGACGAGGCGGGACCTGTACATCGCGTAGCCGAGGAACAGCGCGTTGATCCCGGCGATAAGGCCGGGACCCAGCAGGAAGGTCCATTGGCGCATCTCGACCAGCGCGTGACCGGTGACGCGCAGTGCATCGGCGCGGGCGCCACTGGCACCGGCGAGGTCTGCGCGCATCGTCGAGACGGCCAGCAGGCTGACGACGCCGACGAGGATGAGGGTGGCCTCGACGACGCGGGAGGTGACGAAGCCGATCGCTGCGGTCTTGCTGATTCGCCGGGTGACGGGGTATAGCGCGACGGCGGTGCCGACGCACGCGATGGCGGTGATGACCTCGAGCCAGCTGCCCCAGAGCAACGCGGTGTTGCTGCCGTGGCCCGTCACGTAGCCCTCGGGGTCGTCGACGATCTTCGCGAACAGCTTCAACTGCGGGATGGAGGCGACGAAGGTGATGACGTACAGCACGCCGCCGGCGAGGGCGACCTTGCGCATCGGGTCCATCCTGCGACGGGGGGCGGGCTGGTCGGTGGCGGTTGTTGCCAGTGCGGTGCGGCTGATGGTGGTCATGTCGTGCTCCTTATCGGGTGTGGGTTCGGCGGAGCGGTGGCTCAGCTGCGATCGGCGGTGCGGTCGCCTCGGACTTCCTCTGCCGCGGGTTTGACCGAGACGAGAGGCAGTCCGAGCTCGCTGAGCTTTCGGAGCAGCCCGTGCAGTGCGGACTGGTCGACGACTGCGCCGTGGATCACGGTGGTGCCGTCGTCCCGCGGGGTGAGGGTCATGCCGTCGAAGAAGGCGGCCCAGCGCAGAGCGAGGTGTCCGGCAACGCGGATTTCGTACCGCTCGGGATCGGGTACTCGCGGAGTCCGGCCGGGTGGGACGTTGCTCATGCTGATCGCCTCCTTCGCCTGCCCGGTCCTCCAGGCCGCGGTGGCGGTCGTCGGTCGGGCTAGGAGAAAGGTGACCCTCGATGTGGTGAGCGGTCATGACCACATGTGGTGAGCGGCGTGATGATTTCCGGGCCGCCGCTCGACGCGGGACGCCCGAACCGGGCTAAGCGGGGCAACCCTCTGGTCAGCTGTGACGTTGACCGGGGATCAGATTGAGGTCGCGGGCCTGACGGACGGCGGCTCGGCGACTGGTCACACCGAGCTTCGCGTAGATGTTCTTGGTGTGCGTGCGCAGCGTGTTGAGGGACACCGACAGCTGGCGAGCGATGTCCGGGCCGCCGAGATCGCCACCGAGCAGCCGGAGCACGTCGAGTTCGCGCTCGCTCAGCGGCTCGACGAGCGTCTGGGGGATGGACGCGGGCGTCCCGATTGTGGTGGTCGCGGCGACCAGACGGTTCACGTACGCGGGGGCGGCCGGCTGCCTCCTCAGCGCCTTGAACAGAACGGCCATCGGCGCCCCTTCGTCGATGAAGAGGCGCACGTAGCCTTCCGGCTGGGCGAGGGTCACGGCGCGGTGCAGCGCGGCGAGCGCGGCCGGCGCGTCCCCGCCGGCCTCGTGTGCGACAGCCTGCAGGATGAGGACCTCGATGACGCTCGCATCCCGTCCGCCGCGCTCGGCGGCTGCGAGCAGCCGATCAAGGAGAGTCAGCGCGTTACCGAGTTTGCGGGCATCCGGGTCGACACGGTGCCGGGCGATCAGCAGCCGCGCCAGGGTCAGGTGCTCGTACTCGCGCAGGTAGGACGGGCCGTCGTCGGAACTCAGCTGTCGTTCCCGGGCCCATTCCTGCGCGTACGCCAGCTCGCCGCGTCGGAGCCGTAACCGTGCTCGCACCGCCGGGACTGGCTGCACGTTCGGGGCGTAGTCGCCGACGTAGACGCGCTCGGCCTCGTCGAGCAGCGCGAGTGCGTCGTCGAGGTGGCCTTCGGCTTCGCGCAGGCGGGCCATGACGACCCGCCAGCGGTACGGGTTCTGCGGCAGGCCGTTGTACTCACCGAGGCGCTGGCTGGTGGCCAGGTGCTCGCGGGCAGCCGTGAGGTCGTTGCGCTCGAGCAGCACCCCGGCCATTCCGACGTGCATGTCGGCCGTACCCCGAAGCGGCTCCGTGCCCGGCGCCGGTGCTGTTAGCTCGAGCGCTCGCTGATACGTGCGCAGCGCGGCAGTGAGCTGGCCTTGGGTGCGACGGATGTCGCCGAGGGTGATGGTGCAGCCGAGGACGTCGGCGAGGAACCCGACGCTGGTGAGGCCCGCGACGGATTCGGTGTACGCGGCGTGGGCACCCGGAAGGTCACCGGTGCTCCACGAGGCGAGCCCGGCGAGCGCTCCCGCGGCCGCTCGGGCGAGGGCGTCGTCGTGCGGTGCCAGCGACAGCGCCTCTCGCGCGTGCGTGATGGTGCCGTCGAGATCCGCGCTCGCGAGCGCCAGCGCGGCTCGGTACATCTCGATGTGGGCTCGAAGCGACCGGAAGTTGGCCTGGTCGACGACGATCAGGCCAGGCGGCGGCTGCTCCGGCCACGTGCCGTCGGCCGAACGCAGTGAGGCTTCGATGCGGTCGAGTCGCTCGCTGACGGTGTCGAAGTCCAAGGCCTGGGCCAGCGCTCCGACGAACGCGACGCCGAGGACCGGGCGAGTCCGGACCAGGTCGTCGGGCAGTGCGCGAACCCAGCGAGCGAGCTCGGCCTCACGCCGTTCGCGCCGCATCACCGGCATGGCGAGCTCCATGAGGTCCGCGGCCCGGCCGGCGTCACCGCAGGCCAGAGCGTGACTGATCGCCTGCGACGTGTCGTCCTGGGCCTCGAACCAGGCGCTGGCCCGCCGATGCAACTCGGCCACCTGGGCGGGTCGCTCGTCGAGCAGGTGGGCGCGCAGCACGTCGGCGAACAGATGGTGGTACCGGTACCACTGTCGCCGGTCGTCGAGCGGGACGAGGAACAAGTTGGCGCGCTCCAACGCGACAAGAGTCGCCTTGCCGCCGTGCCGCCCGGTAACGGCGTCGCACAGCGGACCGGTGAGGCGCTCCAGGACCGATGTCTCAAGCAGGAACTGCCGGACCTCGGCGGGCTGGCGGGCCAGAACCTCCTCGGCAAGGTAGTCCACGACGTAACGGTCGTCACCCGCGAAGCCGGCAATGAACGCACTGGCGTCCTCGCGCCCCTGCAGCGACAGCGCGGCCATCTGCAGCGCGGCGATCCACCCTTCGGTGCGCCCTTCGAGCGCGGCGACGTCGTCGTCGCTCAGGCCCAAGTCCATCGGGCCGTTGAGGTATGCCGCGGCCTCCTCGGAGGTGAATCGCAGGTCGGCGGCCCGTACCTCGACCAGTCGACCCCGGGCGCGCATCCGCGCCATGGGCAGCGGCGGATCGACGCGGGTGGAAAGAACGACGTGCAGCCGAGGCGGCTGGTGCCCGAGTAGGAACGTCATCCCGTCGTGCACTTCCGGCGTCTCGACGAGGTGGTAGTCGTCCAGCACCAGCACCAGGTCGGCCGACAGGCCGTCGAGGTCGTTCAGCAGCGCAGCGAGCGCCGCATCGATTGGCGGCGAGGCCGACGCCAACACCTGCAGAGCGCCGCTGCCTATCCCCTCCACGGCGGTCTGCATTGCCGTCACCACGTAGGTCCAGAACAGCGCGGGTTCGTTGTCGCGCCCGTCCAACGACAACCACGCGACAGCAGCTTCGTCCGCGCAACCCGCGGCGAGCCATTCCGCGAGCAGGGTCGTCTTGCCGAAACCGGCCGGCGCGGACAAGACCGTGAGCGCCGACCGGGGCGCCGCTTCGAGGCGTTCAGCAAGCCGCTGCCGCGGGACGGCACCCGGCCGCCGACTCGGCAGGCGGTGCTTGCTGCTCAAGAGCGGACCTACCACCCGCTGGTCCTCTCGTCTGGCAAGGGAGTTCCCGCCTCCACGTCGTGGATGCCATGGTGCCCCACGGAGCGTGGCTACGCCTTGCGGGCGAGGACGTAGAGGCGCTGGGTGGTTTCGCCGCGGGCGGTGAACGGGCCGCGGTGGTACCACTCGACGTCGAGCAGGCCGGCTCGCTCGACGATGGCGACGATCTCGGCGGGGTCGTGCAGGACGAAGTCGAGGTCGATCTCGTGGCCGAACCAGTCAGTGACGGTGCGCACCTCGGCGCCGGTGTGGAGGGCGAGCACGAGCCAGCCGTTCGTGCGCAGGGGTCGCGCGAGCGAAGCGATCGCGGCCGGCAGTTCGGACGCGGCGAGGTGGATGAGTGAGTACCACGCAACTACAGCGCCCCACCCGTCGTGAGTGGTGGGACGGATCAGCTGACGCAGGTCGCCGACCTGGTAGCTGACGCCAGGGTAGCGGCGGCGGGCTTCGTCGACCATCTCCGGCGAGAGGTCGAGGCCGGTCGCGTCCGCCCCCGCCTCGGCCAGGAACGCGGCGACGTGACCTGGGCCGGTGCCGACCTCGATCACCGGCGCACCGTCGGACAGTTCGACCACCCGGCGCAACAACCACGATTCGAACGGCAGGCCGGTGAGCTCATTGAAGAGTTGCTCGGCATAGGACGCCGCGACCGCGGCGTACGCCGCGCGGACCTTGTCATCGCGCGCCTCGGGCCCGGCGTCGAGCACCGACTCGCGGTCGACGGGCATCGGGCCTGCAGTTGCCTCGGTTGGCTCGACCGGCCCGAGCAGATGGATCCAACGGGTGTCCTGCTGACCCGGTTGGCGCGGGAGCTCGCGCACCATCGCGGTCTCGCCACCGGCCATGCGAGCAAGGCACGCTTCAACCTCGGTGCGGTCGGAGAAGCGGTGCAGCCGCTCGGTGCGGGTCTTGAGCGCTCCGGCCGGCTGCGGCCCGCGCAGCAACAACACGGTGAGCAGTGCCCGTTCGTCCGGCGCGATCCCGCGTCGCTGCGCGAATGTCTGGACGTACTTCACCACCCGGCTGCCAGCACCCTGCCAGATGAGCGCGACAAGGTCCTTGTCCTTGAGCGCCTGCAGCGTCCGATGCACCAGGTCCTCGTCGTAGTCGACGACGGGCTCTCGGCTGCTGGTCTGGTTGCATGCGGTGCGCACCGAGTTGATGCTCATCGGGTACGACGCCGGGACGGTGATCTCCTTCTCCAGCATGCTGCCGAGCACGCGTTGTTCGGCGGCATCGAGCACCGGCACGTCGACCACGACGCCGAGGCTAACGGCAGCGGCCACAGCGCGGCTTCGGCAGTGCCATCGACCGCACCCCCGCAAGCGCACTCCACGAACCGCGCATAACGGGCCGGGTCGGCGGAGGCTTAGGGGCAGACGGCACGGCTTCGTCGTCAGTGCGACGTTCGCTTCTGCCAGCCGCCACACGGCGCAGCCGACATCAAGCGGAGGATCTCGGTGATGTCGCCGAATGCTTGAGGCGGCTACTGAAAGGCGGCGTGCACCCCCTGCTCGGTGGCCTCCGACGAGACGATGAGCAGTTCGTCGCCGGCTTCGAGGCGCATGGTCGAGTCCGGCACGGTTGGCCGGCCGCGACGGATGACGGCGGCTACGATCGTCCCGGGCGGGAGATCGATGTCGGCGAGGACGCGTCCGGCTGCGCGCGACTTGTCGGCGATCGCGGTCTCGATCACGTTGACTCCGGCCCGTGCGAGGCGGAGCAACGCGACCGTGTCGGATGCGCCGGTGGCTTCCTCGATCAGTGACACCAGGGGTATCGCAGACGGGACGGCGACGTCGACGCCCCAACGGTGGTCGAACAGCCACGCGTTGTCGGTGTCGTTCACCCGGGCCACAACGCGCGGGACGGCGAACTGCCGTTTGGCGAGCAGGCTGATCACGAGGTTGTCCTCGTCGTCACCGGTCGCGGCGACCAGCAGGTTCGCGACGAGTGCGCCAGCCTCCTCCAATATGGACGGCTCGCACGCGTCGCCGGGCACCAACCGAGCGTCGAGGTGCGCGGCAACCTCGGCGAGGCGGTCCTCATCCTGGTCGATCACGGTGATGTCGTTGCCTGCGGCGGCGAGGACGTGGGCAACCTGTGCGCCGAGCCGTCCGATGCCGGCGATGACGACGTTCATGTGCCCAGCTCCTTGTTGACGAAGGTACGCAGCCGCCCGAGCGCATTCGTGGCGACCGCGAACGTGACCAGGTCTGCGGGTTCGGCCGACGCGGCGGGCTCCGGTATGAACGAGCGCCCGGCACGGGTCACCTCGACGACGCGGATCTCGGCATCGACCTCGAGTTCGCGTAGCGGCCGTCCGGCCAGGTAGTCGGGCAGCGCGGAGCGGACGAGCAGTGTCTCACCGTTGCCGAAGGTCAGCTCCGGCTCGAGATGACGGTGCAGCAGCATCTGGTGGATCTGATTCACGGTCCAGACGACGCTCGCGACGGTCGGGATGCCGAGTTGGCGGTAGATGTCGGCCCGTCGTGGCTCGTAGATGCGGGCGACGACGAGCGGTACGCGGTAAACGTCCTTGGCAGTGCGCGCCGCGACGATATTGGAGTTGTCGCCGGACGTCACCGCGACGAACGCGTCGGCATGCTCGATGCCCGCGGCAATGAGGACGCCGCGATTGAAGCCGTTTCCCTGGTGCCACGTCCCGGCGAAATTGGTCGGAAGTAGGCGGCTGCTCTTCGGGTTGCGGTCGACGATGCGGACATCGTGGCCCTCAGCGGCGAACCGGATGGCCAACGCGGAACCGACCCGTCCGCAGCCGATCACAATGACTCTCATCTGGACTCTCCGCTCGTAGTTACGGGTGCCGGGATGCGCGCATCGCGGCGGCGTAGCAGCCACTTCCTGACCTCGTCGGCGACGAGCAGGAGCATGCCGAACGCCGTGAGCAGCGCCCAGTCCGTCACCGAGAGCGCCGCGGTGTGGAAGATCGACTGGAGCGCGGGCACGTAGCTGATCGCCGCGATGATGCCGATGCCGAGGCATTCGGCAATGACCAGGCGCGGGTTCGAAAGGAGCCCGACCTGGAACACGCTGCGCCGGTCGCTGCGGACGGTGAGGCCGTTGAAGAACTGGCTCACCACGATTCCTGCGTGGGTCATCGTGATCGCCTCCCGATAGGCCGGCGTCGAGGTAGTGAATTCGGAGAACGGCAGGCCCGCGGAGTGGATGCGCCAGACGAACGCCACGCAGACGCCGACGGACTGGATGATGCCGAGGAACAGGAACCGCCGAACGACGGACGCGGAGAACAGCGGCTCGGAGCGAGCCCGCGGCGGGTGGTCCATGACGTCGCGTTCCGGTGGCTCGGCACCGAGAGCCAGCGCCGGCAGCACATCCGAACCGAGGTCGACCGCGAGGACCTGCATGGCGGTCAGCGGCACCAGCGGGAATCCGACGAACGTCGCAGCGAGGATCGGGACGAGCTCGGCGATGTTGTGGCTGAACAGGTAGATCAGGAATTTGCGGATGTTCTGGTAGACCGACCGGCCGAGTCGCACCGCCGCGGCGATGGCAGCGAACGAGTCGTCGAGCAGCACGATGACGGCGGCTTCGCGAGCGACGTCGGTGCCCGATCGGCCCATCGCCACACCGATGTCCGCGTGCTTGAGGGCCGGTGCGTCATTGGCGCCGTCGCCGGTCACCGCTACGACTTCGCCCGCGCGTTGCAGCGCCGAGACGACCCGCATCTTGTGCTCGGGGCTGACCCGGCAGAACAGCAACTCCGCCGGCTCGGCCAGCAGGCGGTCGAGGGCGGCGTCGTCCAGGTCGGTGAGCTCGGCGCCGGTGAGCACGCGCGGCGACCCCTCGCGCACGATGCCGACGCGCCGGGCCACCGCCTCGGCGGTCAGCGCGTGGTCGCCGGTCACCATCACGATTCGGATGCCGGCGCGGCGGCAGGCGCGCACCGCGTCGGTGACCTCGGGACGCGGCGGGTCGAGCATGCCGACCAGCCCGGTCAGCGTCAGGCTCGACTCCGCGTCCTCCTGCAACACGTCCGCGCCCTCGACGCCGCGGTGCGCCACGGCGAGCACACGCAGTCCCGGACGGGCCATCGCGTCGTTCGCCTCGCCCACCACGGCACGCAGCTCGTCGTCAAGCTCCCGAATCTCACCGAGCCAGTCGACGTGCGTGCAGCGCTGCAGCAGCTCCTGCGGCGCGCCCTTGACGTACGCGTCGAAACCAGCGCCGACGCGGTGCACCGTGGTCATCAGCTTGCGGCCGGAGTCGAACGGGAACTCGGCCATCCGCGGCGTGTCACGCTCCTCCGCTGCCGTGTCAATTCCGGCCTTCCCCGCCGCGACCAACAGCGCTCCCTCGGTCGTGTCGCCGAGGACGCGCCACCCGTCATGCCCGGACGGCGGCAGCAGCCGCGCGTTGCTGCACAGCGCCGCCATCCGCAGCAGGTCCCGCACAACGGTGGGGTCTGCCACGCCACCGTCCGGCGCGTAGCCGACACCGCTCACCAGGTGCACCTCGCCGGCGGCCCACACCTGCGTGACGGTCATCTCTGCCTGGGTGAGCGTGCCGGTCTTGTCGGTGCAGATGACGGTGGTCGAACCCAGCGCCTCCACCGCAAGCAGCCGCTTCACGACCGCGTGGTAGGTGGCCATCCGGCGAACCCCGATAGCCAGCGACACCGACAACGTGGCCGGCAACCCTTCCGGGACGAGCGCGACCATTACCCCGAGCGCGAACACGAACGAGGAGACGACGGGCTGACCGGCCGGCAACCGCAGCAGGAACACCAGCGCGCCGATCGCGACCGCCGCGGCAGACACCCGCCGCGCCATCACCGCGACCTGCCGCTGCAGCGGGCTCTTCTGCGCGGGCGCCTGCATGGTCAGGCCGAAGATCCGGCCGAACTGCGTGGCTTCCCCGGTTGTCACCACGACCGCCTTGCCGCTTCCCGCCGCAACGGTCGTACCCATGAACACCAGGTTCCGGGCGTCCAGGGTGGGGACATCCGCGCCGGTCGGCTCGGCCCGCCGGCCGACCGGCGCACTCTCACCCGTCAGGGCCGCGTTGTTGACCGCGAACGAGTGCGCCTCGACGAGCCGGCAGTCGGCAGGCACCGCATCGCCGGCTTCGAGCAGTACCAGGTCTCCCGGCACCAGCGCCACGCCGCTGATCTCCTGGCGCAGGCCGTCCCGCACCACCCGGCACGTGTTCGGCACCATCGCCTGCAGGGCCTGCGCCGTGCGTTCGGCGGAGTACTCCTGAAGGAACCCGATCACCGCGTTCAGGATGACGACGCACAGAATTGCGATCGCCAGCCGCACGTTGCCGATGTCGCGCGGATGTTGCAGCAGGTACGCAAGGAACGTGATGGCCGATGCCATCAGCAGGACCACCGCGAACAGATCGGTGAACTGCTCGAGGAACCGCAACGAGATGGGACGCCGAGGCGGTCGCGGCAACTCGTTCGCACCGTGCCGCTCCAACCGTTCCGCCGCGTCGGCCGATGCCAGCCCACGAGGCGACGATTCGAGGACGCCGAACACCTCGTCGGCACCGAGCACCTGCGCGGAGGGCCCGGGTGCCTGGCTCTCAGCCTCGAGGGTCGGTGCGGTGGGCGTCACCACGGCGCCTGCATAAGTCATACCTCCCCAGAGATCACCCGCTTCGACTCTCCGACGGCCGAGCCCCCGTCGACAGGGCACAAGGTCACCAGGACTCTGCCTGCAAGCCGACGGCATCCTTGGCGCGCCGTCTGCCGATCAGATGCATCGCGGCGCGGACCGCTCGTGGCGGCCGTGGCGTTCACGCTGCTGGTGTCGCGGCGCATCGGTGCAGGTTCACGTCTGGAAGACAAGCGCGGCCGTATGGCGGATCGCCGCGCACCTCGGCCGCGTCGTCGTGCTGTGGATCTGCGCCGGATTGGGCAGCAGATGTGGTGAGCGTCATTCAGTGGTGATCGCACGTAGGACGTCGAGGCGCGCCGCGCGCCGTCCTGGACCGACCGCGGCGAGGACGCCGGCAAGAGCAGCAAGCAGCGCTACGACGACGAGCTGCACGATCGGAACGGACAGCTGCGTCACGCCGGCGGACTTCAGCGCGGAGACAATCGCCCAGCCGAACAGCGTCCCGACGACCAGGCCTTCGGCAGCGCCGAGCAGGGCGATGATCACCGACTCCGAGCGGACGGTCGAGCGCAGCTGTGGCCGCGTCATGCCGACGGCTCGGAGCAATCCGAGCTCGCGGGTCCGTTCGTGGATCGAGAGCGCCAGAGTGTTCGCGATGCCGATCAGCGCGATGAACAGGGCCAGCGCCAGCAGCCCGTACACCAGGTTGAGCATCTGGTTGATCTGCGCGAGCTGCTCGTGCTTGAACTCGGTGCGGTCCATCAGCTTGGCGGTCGGATAGTGCGCGATGATGGGATCGATCGCGCTGCGGCCATCCGCCGGCGTAACCCCTGCGGCCAGCCTGACGTAGACCTGGAAGTCGAGCTGCTGGCTGAAGTTCTGCTCGGCGGCCGCCAGCGGCAGCACGTAGTCGCCGGCGAGTTGCCGTGCCCCGTAGATCGCCTGGATGGTGAACGTCTTCGTCCCGGTCGTCGTGAACTGGACCTTGAGCGGCTGGCCGATGGCGAGATGCTTCGCATCAGCCTTCTGCTGCGAAATCGCGATGCCGGTTGCGGTCATCGCCGCGACGTCGCCCTGCTTCAGATCGATGTCGAACAGGTCGGAGACGTGACGAGGGTCGGTCGCCAGAATGACGCTCGTCGAACCGTCGATCCGGACCGTACCCGCCCGTACGCCGGTGGACGAAGCTACCTGCGGCAACGTGCTGAGCTTCTGCTGCAACGTCGGGCTGAGACCGATCGGGCTGCCGGGCTGTCCGCCGGCGCTGACCACGAAATCAGCGCGCATGTTCGAGTCAACGACTGCGCTGACAGTGGACTTCATCGACGAGGCGATCACGCTCATCACCGAAATCACTGCTACGCCGACCATCAGTGCCGCAGCCGTCGACGCCGTGCGCTTCGGGTTACGCATGGCGTTGCTACGGGCGAGTTGCCCGGTCGTTCCTCGCCAGGTTAACGGCACACCGATCACCCTGCTGATCGGACGGCTGACGAGCGGTCCGAGGATGGCGACGCCGAGGAACACCACCGCGGCACCGACGCCGACGAAGGTCACCCGGTTGCTGGGATGGCTGAACAGGCCGATGAACAAAGCCACGAGGCCGATCGCGGTAACGATGGCGCCGGAGATCGTGCGGCGGACCTTACGGGTTTCGCCGTCGATCGCGACGTCGCGCAACGCGGCGACCGGTGCGATCTTGCCGGCCTTCTTGGCAGGCGCGATCGCGGCGAGCACCGTGATCAGGGTGCCGACGACAAGACTGATCACGATCGTGCGCGGGCTGATCAGCAAGCCCGAAGACGGGATGTCGATGCCGAACGCGACAAGCATCGCGCGCAGGCCTACGGCCAGACCGATACCCACGCCGAGCCCGGCGGCCGATGCGAGCACACCGATGATCAGCGACTCGCCGAGCACCGAGCCGATCACCTGTGGCCGGCTGGCCCCTACCGCACGCAGCAGTGCCAGCTCGCGCAGCCGCTGCGCCACGATGATCGAGAAGGTGTTGAAGATCAGGAACGAACCGACGAACAGCGCGATGAGAGCAAAGATCAGCAGGAAGGTGTTGAAGAACGCGAGCGCGGCGCGGACCGAGTCCTGCCCTTCCTTCGTGATCTGCTTGCCAGTCAACACTTCCAGCTTCGGGTCCGACAGCGCGGAGCGCAGCCGCTGCGCCATCTGCTGCTGGGATACGCCGGGCGCCGCCGCGACGTCGATCTCGTCGACCTTGCCTGGTTCGCCGAGCACCCGTTCAGCAGTCGCCTGGTCGAACAGGGTGATCGACGCGCCGAGCGGGCTGTCGGCGCTTTCCCACCGGACGATGCCGGTGATGGTGTAGATCGAGGGAGCCTGCTTCGTGAGCACCATCACCTGGTCGCCCACGCGCAGGTTGCCGACGTCGGCGGAGCGCTTGTCGATCACCACTTCCGAGCTGCTGCGAGGCGGATACCCGCCGGGCAGCAGGCGGTACGGATTCATGCTCGACACGTCGTTCCACGCCTGGCCGAGAGTGGGCGCGCCGGCGCCCGGGTTGCCGATCGGCTTGCCGTTCTTGCCGACCAGCTGCGCATAGCCTTGGGCGTCGACCCGAACCTCGGTAACGCCGTCCACCAGCCGGATCTTGCTGACGAGCGTGACGTCGATCTTCGATCGCTGGCTGGTGAAATTGGCCTGCGGGGGGAACGGCTGGTACGCCCGCACCACCGCGGACGTGTTGTGGTAGACGTCGGTGAACAAGCCGTCGAACGTACGGCCGATGGTGTCGGTGAGCACGAACGTGCCGGACATGAAGGCCACGCCGAGCGCGACGGCGAGAGCCGTCAGTGCGTAACGAACTTTGTGCGCAAGCAGACCTGAGAACGTGACGCGCCACATGGCTCAATCACCAAGAATCCTGACCATGTCGAGGACGGTGTCCGTCGTCGGCTTCTCAAGCTCCTTGACGATGTGCCCGTCTGCCAGGAAGAGCACGCGGTCGGAGTAGCTCGCCGCCCGGGCGTCGTGGGTCACCATTACAACGGTCTGACCGAACTCGTCGACCGCCAAGCGCATCTGTTCGAGCAGCTCGGTCGCGGACTTCGAGTCGAGATTGCCCGTCGGCTCGTCGGCGAAGACCAGGTCCGGACGGGTGACCAGCGCCCGTCCCATGGCAACGCGCTGCTGCTGGCCGCCGGACATCTCCGAAGGCCGATGGAGCAGGCGGTCCTCGATGCCAAGCGCCCCGATCAGCGTCTCGAACCACCTCTTGTCCGGCTTGCGCCCCGCGAGCGACAGCGGCAGCACGATGTTCTCCCGAGCGGTCAGCGTCGGCACCAGATTGAAGGCCTGGAACACAAAGCCGACCCGCTCGCGGCGCAGCAGCGTCATCGCCTTGTCGTTCAGCGTGCTCAGATCGACGTCGCGCACGAACACCTGTCCGGCGGTCAGCCGGTCGAGCCCGGCCAGGCAGTGCAGCAACGTCGATTTGCCAGAGCCGGAAGGGCCCATGATGGCGGTGAACTGTCCGGCGGCGAACTCGGCGCTGACTCCGTCGAGGGCACGGACCATGGTTGCCCCCGCGCCGTACACCTTCACGGCATCGACCAGTCGAGCCGCGAGCGCCGGAGGGGCAACCAATTGCGAGTCTGCTCTAGGTGCGGCAATAGTCATGGCTGATCCCCGTTATCGTCAACGACTTCAGCGTTTCTCCGACGGTCAGCCGATGGCAGTGGCCTAGGTCCCGAACCGGGCACTCCGTTCGGCCTCACCTGGCTGAACAGGTGCTCGATGTGTCACGCAGCGCGGGCATCGGCGATCGCCGGGCGGAGCGTCCGCCCGGCGCCGGCTTGACCGTTCAGCTGTGCTCGATGGGAACCTTGGTCGGTGTCTTTTCCGCGACCTTCGGGACCGGGACGCGGACCTCGAGGATGCCGTCCTTGTAGGTCGCCTTCACGTCGGCTTCCGTGGCGCCTTCCGGCAGCCGGATGCTGCGCTGGAAGGTGCCGTAGTGGAACTCGGAGTGGTAGCCGCTCGGGCGCTCTTCTTCCTTGCGCTCCTCGCGACGCGCCTGCACGCGCAAGACCCCGTCACTGACGTCGATGTCGACGTCCTTGTCAGGGTCGATGCCGGGCAGTTCGGCGCGGATCACCCACGTGTCGCCCTCGACGAACTCCTCGACGTGCATCGGGTTCGGCCATCCTTCAAAGAAGCGGTCCATGGCAATGCCCCTGGTGAAGAAGTCCCGGAACATGTCCCGGAAGACCCGGTCGATCCGGTCCTCCGGCCACGACAGCTCCATCGGCCGCCGCTCACGTTTCATCACACTCATGATTGATCGTCTCCCTTCACGATCGGTCATTTCCGCGTCGAGGTTTCTCACCGGCCTCGACAAACTTGTGCGCCAGCGCGCCGGTGCGACGGTGTGCTTTCGGCAGATTGGTTGGCCTCATCGACGCGCCACAGCCAACGCGTCCGGTCACTACGCCTCGGGGTCCGCGTCGATCCGGCATTGCGTTGCATCTCCCCGGCGAGCAGTACGCTCCGGGAGCGAATATCCCCGTCTTGCGACGCTGGGTCAATCACGGCGCGATGGCCGTCATCCGCCTTCTCCGCCCCCGGGGGGTGCGGCCAGGTTTCCCCGGCACTTCCACGTTGCGCATGGCGGCGCCTGCGAATCCAGAGGCGTTGGTCTCACCGCCGTGGGACCGAGGTCCCTCGGGTCGCTCGGCCAGATCAAGAACCATAGGTTGAGGAAGCTCAGCCTTGCCAGCGACACTCAACGGATCGGAGTCAGATGGCTGAGGCCACGCGGATCGGGCCGGGGTTCGATGCCGAGACGTTCACTCATGAGGGTCGCGCACACGAGGTGTTCCGCGGCGGCGCCGGACCGGGAGTGGTCGTCGTCCACGAGATTCCGGGCTTGCATCCCGGGGTCGTCGATTTCGGCCGCCGGCTGATCGATGCGGGTTACACCGTCTACCTGCCGTCGCTGTTCGGGCGACCAGGCGCGGCGCTGACCACTGGCGCAACCGTGCGGTCGATTCTGCGGGTGTGCATCGCCCGCGAATTCACCTTTCTCGCCGATCGCACCAGTCCGGTCGCAACGTGGCTGCGCGCGCTCGCCGTGAAGGCACACGCCGAGTGCGGCGGGCCGGGCGTCGGGGCGGTCGGCATGTGCCTCACCGGCGGGTTCGCCCTGGCGATGGCCGTGGAGCCGTCAGTCCTAGCGCCCGTCCTGAGCCAACCCGGACTTCCGGCCCCGCTGACCACCCGCAAGCGAGCCGCCCTCGGCCTCGACGCCGGCGACCTCGTCGCCGTCGAGGACCGAGCGCAGAACGGACTGTGCGTACTGGGGCTTCGGTTCAGCAACGACAAAGGCTGCCCGGCCGAGCGGTTCGAGACACTGCGCTCAAGTCTTGGCGAAGCATTCGAGAGCATCGAGATCGACTCCTCGCCTGGCAATCCGCACAGCATCTCCCGGCGCGCGCATGCGGTGCTGACCGTCGAACTCATAGATAGCCCCGGCCACCCGACCCGAGCCGCGCTCGATCGCGTCCTTGCCTTCCTCGACGAACGGTTACGACCCGCGCCGCCCGCTGAGGGCGCCTAACTGATCGTCACGTGGCCGGCGAGATGAGCCCCGGCGGGGGTTGGAAAGCCAATCGGCCGTGACTGGCGGAGGTCATGACCGACGCGAGTATGTCGGCCTCATAGACATGAGCTTAGGGGTGCATGCGCCAAGGCCGTGCCAGGCCACCGACGTGGCAGTCAGTAGATCGGGCGGGGCGGCGGTGTGATTCTGTCGTCCACTCGGTAGCTGAGGTTGTCGTGTACTCCGATGACTCCGGCGGTGGCTCGAATCGCATCGAGCAGTGGCGAGATCAGGCCGCGTCGTTCGACCTGGCCGGTCAGGCTGACGACACCGTCACGGACGTCGAGCTGGATCGCAGACGTATCGATGCAGAACTGGCGAGCCAAGACGTCGTCGGCGAGATGCGTGCGGAGCTCCTCATCACCGCGGAGGAAGACCCGCAGCAGGTCCGAGCGGGTCACGATGCCCACTAGTACGCCGTGGTTGTCGACGACCGGTAGCCGTCGTACGTGCGCGATGGCCGCGCGCCGTGCCGCGTCGACCACCGACGCGCCAGGATCGGTGGTCACGGCCGGGGAGTTCATCAGCTCACGCGCCGTTTCGGCGCGCGACTTGCGGCGTGCCTGGACCTTCATCGAGTGACCTGCCCGGATCCGCACGCGCGGATCGCCACCCGCAACGACCTTGGCAAGGAGGTCCGATGCGGAAACGATGCCGAGGACCTTGCGGTCGGCATCGACAACTGGAACGGCGCTCACCCGATGCTTCGCGAGCGTGTCCACGATCTCCTTGAACGGCGCGTCCGCGGTGACTGAAATGACCGGACGTGTCATCACATCGCTGACGAGGTTGTTCTCCAGATTCCAGTACAGCTCGCCGCGCAGCATGGGGCCAGTCTTGCCCGGACGGTCATGGGCGTTCTCTACCGCGGTCAGGTAACGCGCCAGCGCTGACTGGTACCGCTGCGAGGTCGGACCCGTACGCGCGGCGACACTTGCGGTGGCTTCCCGCGAGGCGTCGAAGTTCTCTCTGTCAGACATGTCGACCCCCACCTTTGGTCTGACTTCAGCGTTACTACCAGTCGGCCCCTTGGAGGTAGAGGCGTTCGGTCCGCCCGCGCACGACTTCGGTCCTCTTACGCGCCCGGTCCGCCAGGCGGTGTACACGAGCTGCTCGCCGGCGCGGCGGCTAGCTGACCAACCTTGTGCGCCGATGCCCGATCGGCGAGCACGTCGCCCGAGGCGGTTACCGTGACCTCGCTCGGCTCGTGGACGACGGCGACCGGGCACGGCGCCGCGTGCAAGGCATCGATGACGTCGGCTTCGAGCGTGTGCGGTGTCAACGGCCCATACCGGTGGTGTCCGAGTACGAGCAGATCGCGAGACTGGCACGCCGAGGCGGGTACGTTCGCCACGGAGTCGACCTTTCTGAACGACTTCACGTTCACCGCCGGATACTCCGCCTGCACTCGGATCAATGCGCCGACCAGCACGTGCTGCTCGGCCGCGGGCTGATCCACTCGTAGCAACGGATAGACCACATGGACGGCGGCATTCCGGATGCGGGCCTCGTCGAATGCGAAGCGGAGCGTCTGCTGGTTACCGGACGACGTGTCGACCGCTGCGACAACCCGGCCGAACGTGCCGAGATCATCGGTCTCTGGCGGGCAGCCGACCGCGACCACCGGGCAACTGGAGTGTTGGCGACGCGACCAACACGCTTCCGCGCACCGGCACGGCCGGGTCGAGCCGGGCGGCAAGCGCCATAGCGTCGTCGACAAGCGGTTGCGCCATCGCGCGAAGGCCTGCGCGCAGCGTCCCGGTGGTCGTCCACAGTCCGTAGTACCGCGACTCGCAGGCGTGCAACACGATAAGCCCGCACCCACGTGCCCTGGCCTCTGCGACCGCCCACGCGACTGCTGCGTCGCTCTCGGCCGACCCGTCGACGCCGACGACAATCTCCCAGCCGTGCTTCATGACTCAAGGCTTGTCCGCCGCAGCCCGGGACGACAGCCACGTCGGTCCTTGATGGACGGAGACCAACGTCTTGTCCTGGCCGTAGCGCCGCGCTTCGTCCCGTGCGCGACCTCCGTCCTGCTAACCACGGGGCGAAGGCCTCTGATTTGCCGCCCCCGACTTCGCCACGCTGATCAGTAGGGCGATAAGGATGGGCCTCGCGATGATGTACTGGTACGGCGGACACCACATGGGCGCCTGGGGTTGGTTCCTGATGTGGCTGCTGACGCTCGTCTTCTGGGGCGGGCTGATCGCCGCTGGAGTCGTGCTCGTGCGCTCAGCCATCACCCGCCAGCCACCCGACGACCCGCGTCGCATACTGGACGAACGGCTCGCGCGAGGCGAGATCGACGCCGATGACTATGCCCACCGTCGTGACCTGCTCGAGCGTCGATAGCCCCGACCTGGCAGCCGGGCTGACCGAGGAGCAGGCAGCGCGGCAGCTCCAACGCAGCGGCCGAAACGAACTGCTCACAAAGAAGCCGCCGAGCATCCTCGCGCTCCTGCTGCGTCAGCTCACCGACACGGTCATCGTCGTGCTGCTGATCGCCGCTGGCCTGACGGCCGCAGTCGGCGACGCGCCCGACACAGCGGTAATCCTCGCCGTGGTCGTGCTGAACACTGCGCTCGGCACAGCCCAGGAGATGCGGTCCGGGCGCGCCCTGGCCGCTCTCGCCGACCTCACCTCGCCGCGCGCGACGGTCGTCCGGGATGGCTCGGTCCGGGACATCGATGCACGCGACGTCGTGCGCGGCGACCTGATCCGCTTCGCTGCCGGCGACATCGTCGCCGCGGATGCGTGCCTACACGCCAGCGAGTCCATGCAAGTGGACGAATCGATGCTCACCGGAGAGTCGGTGGCGGTGAGCAAGGCCGTGGGCGCGGAGGTCTATGCCGGCACGGTCATCACGGGCGGCCGCGGCGAGGGGCTGGTCACCGCGACCGCGGAGGCGACCGCACTCGGTGGGATCGCGAAGACGCTGCGGGAGAGCGACCGCGGTCAGACGCCGATGCAGCGGCAGCTGGCCGTGCTGGGTCGTCGCCTCGCGATCGCCGTGAGCATCGCGGCGGTCGCCGTCGGCGCACTGAACCTCGCGGGCGGCCGAGGGGTCGAGACCAGTCTCGTCCTGGCAATCAGCTTGGCAGTCGCGGCGATTCCGGAGTCGCTGCCGGCTGTCGTGTCGCTCTCGCTCGCGATGGCTGCGCGGCGCATGGCCGCCCGAGGCGTCCTGGCTCGCCAACTGGCCGCCGTGGAGGCGCTTGGTTCGGTGACTGTGATCGCGGCCGACAAGACCGGCACGCTCACCGAGGGGCGCATGTCCGTCGCGCGACTATGGGCACCGGCAGGCACCGACGGCGGTTTGCTCGAGGCCGCCGCCCTGTGCAACGACGCGAGTGCCACGGCGGACAGAGCGCGTGACGATCCGATCGAAGTCGCTCTTGTCGAGGCGGCGGGCGCCGCCGGCATCGATGTGGCAGGCCTTCGGGCTGCCTACCCGCGGATGGCCGAGGAGCCGTTCGACGCAGCCACCGCGCGAATGACCACGACTCACGTCACGCCGGGCGGCGGACGTCGAGTGATCCGCAAGGGCTCCCCGGAAGCCATCCTGCGGGATGTGCCCGGGGCTGCAGACGCGCGCGAGGCGAGCAACCGGTTAGCGCGCACCGGCGACCGAGTCCTCGCGGTCGCAGAATGCGAAGGTCGACGATGGCGGCTGCTCGGGCTGGTCGCACTCGCCGATCGGCCCCGGGCCGATGCGCGAGGAATGATCAGTGCGTTCCGGCGAGCCGGCGTGCGTCCCGTCATGATCACCGGAGACCACCAAGCCACGGCGCGCGCGGTCGCCGAGAGCGTCGGCGTCATGGTCCCCGGCGACGCGCTGACAGTGGGAGACGAGTGGTCTGACGGCGAACCGCATAGCGTCTATGCCAGGGTGCGTCCGGACCAGAAGAACGCGATTGTCGCCGACCTCCGTCGCCGTGGCGGGGTCGTGGCGATGACCGGCGACGGCGTCAACGACGCTCCGGCGCTGCGCGCCGCCGACATCGGCGTGGCGATGGGCAAGCGCGGCACCGAGGTCGCCAAACAGGCAGCGGACATCATCCTCGTTGATGACGACCTGTCAGCGATGGTGCCGGCGATAGCCGAGGGTCGCCGCGCCTACGACAATCTGCGCAGGTTCCTGCACTACGCGCTCAGCGGTGGGGTAGCCGAGGTCCTCATCATGCTGCTGGGCCCGGCCGTGGGCTTCGCCGTACCGTTACAGGCCGGGCAGATCCTGTGGGTCAACTTGCTCACCCATGGCCTGCCGGGGGTGGCGATCGGCAATGAGACGGCATCCGCGGACGTGCTGGTACGCCCTCCGCGCCCAGCGCATCAGCAACTCTTGGACGCGCCGACTGCGCGCCGAGTGGGCGTCCTTGCTGCAGTCATCGCTGCCGTCAGCCTGCTTGCCGGTGCCAATGCCCGGCACGTCGGTAGCCATTGGCAGAGCACAGTCTTCCTCACGCTGACGTTCTCCCAACTAGCCGTCGCGCTCGCGCTGCGCCCCCGACGCGCGCGCGGCCGGCGCAACCCGCTGTTGCTCGCCTCGGTCGGGCTGAACGTCGCGCTCGCCTTGTCTGCCTTGTGGTGGGGACCATTGCGCGAGCTGCTGCGCACAGAGCAGCTGTCCCTCCGAGACCTCGTTCCGTGCCTCATGGCCGCTTGCGTAGCAGGTGCGGTCGCTTGGCTACAGGGACGCCGAGTGCAAACGACCCAGCGCGGCGATGACCTTCGCACCTGCCGCGACGAGCGCCATGGCGCTGGGCTGGATCGTGTCACCTAGATCCGTGCGACGGACGTCGTCAACCGTGGTTCGGCGTCGTGACAGGAGCAGCTAATGACCGCGATACTCGCCATCAACCTCAGCAGGTCATCGCTGCGGGCGGTAGTCCGCGATCCCGCAGTTCGGCTAGACGTGCACATCGAGCATCTCGGAGAATGCGGCACCCGATGCCTTGTCGACGGGCGATCGATTGACCTCTGCTCGCCCCCACGAGACGTCGACGAGGCGATCATCTTGGTCGCCGAGTTGGTCAGAACCCGCGGTGTCGTCGTCGCGGCCGTGGCGCATCGCATCTCGGCGAGCGACCCTGCTCGCCTTGAGGCGGAGCTGATTGACGACGGCCTGATCGTGAAGCTCGACGACCTTCGCGACGCGGCGCTCGCACTGAGAGGTGATGCAGGTGCTGAGCCCGGTCCGCGGTGCTGCGTTGGCGGACCGGCGGTGGTCGGCTCCGTCGGGGCGTGACGTGTCACACTGCGTGCCATCGGTCTGATCGGGGGTCAGGCGATGAGACGCGTGTCGGGCACGACGCCGGCGGAGTTCTGGGACACGGTCGCCAGGGACAATGCGGCTTGGTACGTGGCGACTGGGCACACCGTCGTGGACTCGGCATTCTTCGCTCAGGGGGCCGTGGAGGCCGACGGCTATCTTGCCTTCTGCGGCCTCGCGGTCCGGCCCGATGACACGGTTCTCGAGATCGGCTGTGGCATCGGGCGGATGACACACCGTCTGGCCGAGCTCGCAGCTCGCGTCATCGCCACGGATGTCAGCCAGGAGATGCTCGACCGCGCCGCCAAGAATCTGATCGGAAGGCCGACCGTGGACTACGTGCTTGTTGCCGGTGATGGCACCCTGCCGATACCTGACGCGAGCGTCGATCTCGTCTTCTCCTACATCACCTTGCAGCACGTGCCGTCGCGAGACGCGCAGTTGCGCTATCTGCGTGAGTCGCTACGCGTGCTACGAAGCGGCGGGGCACTCGCTGCGCAGGTGCGTGCAGGCGGGGTTCTCGCCCGCGCCCAGGACTGGGCGGGCCACACGGCGCACTTCATCCGAGGCCGGCCGACGCTGCACCCCGCCTGGCGCGGCGCGGCCTTGCGGCCGACAGACATCCTGTCCATCTCCGATCAGCTGCAAATTCGCCGGTTCAACGCCCGACATTCGTGGGTCGTAGCGCACGCCGTGGGCATCGGCGCGTCGAGTTGAGGCCCGCCTAACGCGCGCGGACAGGTACAGGCCGGCCTGGCGGCTACGACCGGCTCCCACCACATACTCACTGGATCAGCGTTGCTGCGCGGCGTCCGTGCCATCGCGGACGAGAGGCGTAGAAACGCGCGCCGGGTTAGCCACAACCGCGGATGAGTCATTCCCGTCGGCCGTCGGACGGCATGATCTGAAAGGACATCTTGCGTCCGCCACGCTTGATCAGGTCAGCGTCGCAGCCGCTGTGGCGGCAGCTTGCCGGGCCCCGTCCATTCACAACACCCAACCGTGGCGATGGGAGTTGCGCGATGAGGCCGTCGATGTGCGTGCCGATCGCGAGCGCCAGTTGCACGTAGCCGACCCGAACAGCGTGGAGCAGGTGACCGCAGCCCGGCATCGACGCAGTGAGCGCCGCCCGTTCGGCGCCGCTCACGGCGGTGATGCCGCCATGACCCCCGCCCGCGACGTTGCGCTCGAACGCTCGCGATCAGCGGCTAGGGCTGCACCCTCATGTCGAAGATGTGGATCTGGACCGCCTTCGGGACGGTCACTGCGGCGACCGTCTTCGTCGCGGTGATGGGAATCGCGTTGTAGAAGACCTGGTAGTGGATGCCGTAGTTGCCTGGCCCGGACGGCAGGTTGCGGTTGAGCCCGTAGAAGGCGACCTGGGCGCCGTACGCAGTCGGGTCGGTGCAGCACCAGTTGGGGAAACCGAGGCTGCCCGTGCTGGTGCTGCCGTCGGTGTAGTGAACGGTCACCGTGTCGCTGACGAATCCGGCCTCGGCGCCGAGGAAGGCGAGCTTGGTGCCCTGGCCGTCGAGCTTCACCGTGACTCCGCTGCCTGCCACGTTGTCGACCGTGCCAGCCGGTACATCTGGCCAGCTGAAGGTCGCGCCCGCAACCGCGATCTGCGTGCCCGGCGTCACCTTAGGATCGGCCGGGTTAGCGGGGTCGCCCGCGGCCAAGGCCTGGGCCGAGTAGCTGTTGCCGTCGCCGTCGAAGTTGCCGGGGGCAGGGTTGCTCTCGTCGGTGATGCCGACGTTGTTGAATGCCTCGGCAAGGTTGTCGTAGGGCACGTCGGTGATCACGGTCTGCTCGGCGGACGTCGTATAGCTCGCGCCGTTCCACGAGTAGGTCGCGGTGCCGCTCAGCGTCTGCGCGGCCTTGCCCTTCGGCGCGGCCGGGGGCGACAGGGTGAAGCTCGCGCCGACCGAATCCCCGGCAGCCACGGTGCCGAGCGGCTGGCTGGCGGGTTGCGCCATCCACCCGGTCGGCCCGGACAGGCTGACGTTGGCGTTGGTTACCGCCGTCGAGCCGTTGTCGGTGAGCGTCGCGGTCGTCGTAGTCGGCTGCCCGGACGCGTTCAGGTCGCCGCCGGTGAGCGTGAGCACCGTCGACGGCGGCAGCCCTGCCCCGGCCCCGGCACGCACCCGGTAAATCACCGTGCCGTGCGCTGCGACGTTGGCCGCGATCGGGCCGGACGACTGCGTCTGCGCCTTCGTCACCAGATCGGTCAGGGCGTACGAGTGCAGCGAAGGGAGCCCGGCCGCTTTGGCGGTTGTCGTGATCGTCTGCGCGCTGTCGGACTGGTTGAACAGCACCACGGCGTAGTCGCCGTTGGCGAGCGGCCGGGACAGGGCGTCCCAGTCCTTGCCCCGGTCGACGATCTTGCCCTGCCTGCCGAGCGGATCCTGGTCGACGGCGATGACGTCCCGGTTGCTGACGATGCTCAACTCGGCCGGTGACAGGTCTGCCACCTCCGTGCTGAGCAGCAGCGGCGAGGCCATCTCCGACCAGAGGGTGAACTGGCTCTGCTCCTCGGTCAGGCTCAGCCCGCCGTTACCGATCTCGAGCATGTCGGCGTCGTTCCAGTGCCCGGGACCGCCCTGCTCAGGCAGACCCGGGGTGTTTCCCTCGGTGTAGTTGCGCACGACGCTCTGCCAGTTGCCAGAGATGTCAGAACCGAAGCGCCACAGGTTGGACAGTTTGGGAAGCCATTGGAATTCCTGCCAGAAATCGCCGCCCGAGCAGCATTCGTACGCAGGCGCCGACGCCGAGAAGACGATGTCGCGGCCGGTGTCGAGCAGCGCTTGGCTCGCTTCGGTGTAGACGATCTGCGCGACCTGCGCAGGGCTCCTGTGCGGGAACTGGCCCAGTGGCTGGTTGCAGTAGTCCAGCTTGAGGTAGTCGATCCCCCAGGACGCGTAGAGGTTCGCGTCCTGCTGGAAGTGGCCGTAACTGCCGGCGGCGCCCTGGCACGTCCGGTAGCCGGCGTCCTCGTAGATGCCGAACTTCAGACCTTTCGCGTGCAGGTAGTCGCCGAGCGCGCGCAACGGGCTGGCGGAACTGCCCGCCGGCAGCCGCGGATCGGTGCCCGGGAAGCGCGTGGTGTCGACCTGCAGGTTGCCGCTCGCATCGCGATCATGCTGCATCCAGCAGTCGTCGATGTTGACGTAGTTGTAGCCGAGCTTGTCCAGCCCGAGCCGGACCAGCGCATCGGCGGTGTCCAGGAAGAGCTTCTCGCCGAACCTGCTACTGCACTCGAATCCCGCCCAGTTGTTGAAGCCCATCGGCGGAGTGAGCGCCAGCCCGTTGTAGGAGCCCTGGGCCGTTGACGAGTCGGGCGCATCAGCCGCGGCACCAGGGGCCACCGTAGTGACGGCTCCGGCAATGGTGGCCAAGGCGATGAACGCGACAAGCAGGCGACCGGTGACGCTCTGTAGGCGCATGGGATGCCTCCGGCAATCCGGGTATGGCGTGACAATAGATTGGCGAGGCATCTGCATGCAAGAGCTTGAACCAGCGAGGTTTCAATCAAATTTGTGCAGTCGTAGCCGCTTCGGGTCCGCGCCACCCAAGCTGCTGCTTGATCGAAGAGGTCGGATCACCCATCCGTCTGTGGTGATCACCGGTCCATCGATGCGCTCCAGCGGTCGACGTCGGTTCACTCATTTGGTATTGACGGGGCAGGCGAGGCGCTCCTAGGGTCGCCAGACATCCGATCTATCTACCTCCGGTGTGAGGGGACGAGACGATGCTCCGGTTGCGCACGGTCCTTCTCGTTACGGTGTTGCTGGGTGGCATGGCCGGCTCACCTCCGGCGGCCGGCGCGGCACCGGGCAATGCGGCCGCGGACCAGCCCTCGACGTCGACCGCGCTGCTGCACGTGAACTTCCGCGGCGGCTTCAACGGGACGGGGTACCAGCCGGCACCCGGCGAGGTGGTCACCGGCACGCTGACCCGCGACACGGGTGGCGAGACGCTGGCCGACGGCGTCGTGGGCCTCGGCGGCGGGTCCGCGGGCCTGACGTTCGCGCCGTCGGCAGCCCTCACCGAAGGCGGCGCGGTCACGCGCAGCGTCGCGGTCGAGGCGTTGGCCGAGAGCGCGGAGAACGGCAACAACGGCTTCAACACGCTGCTGAGCATCGCCGGCGGCGCCTACTACCGCTTCCGGAGCGGCTTGACGGGCGCGAACGAGTACGGCATGAACGGCCCGCAGCCGCCGTACCCCACGGTGACCGGCGCGGCCCGCGCGCCCAGCGACACCATGTTCGACCACCTCTCCCTGATCTACAGCTACGTGGGCCCGCAGGAGTCCCGGCTCAGCACGTACGTCGATGGTTGCCAGGTCGGGCAGACCCTGGTCAACGGCGTGCCGGCCGAGGCGGCGGCGAACGCGATCGGGTTCGGCAACGAGGTCCATCCGGGCGGCACCAACCGCGGATTCGTCGGCAAGCTGAAGGCCCTGGCAGTCTCGTCGTTCACCGGCTCGCAGCCGGCCAGCATCCTTGCCGACCCCGGTGCGCCGCACGATCCGGTCGCGCCGGCTAACACGATTGCCGTGTCGGCATGCGACAGCCCGCAGACCGTCGTGCAGAAGGCAGCGAACGTCGTGCCCACCGCAGATCAGCAGGCCTGGCAGAGCCAGGAGCTCACGGGGTTCATCCACTTCGGACCGGACACGTTCACCGACCGCGAGCTCGGCACCGGCACCGAGCCGGTCACCACGTTCGCGCCAACCACGGTGGACACCGACCAGTGGGCGCGCACGTTCAAGCAGGCCGGGTTCAAGAAGGTCATCCTGGTCGCCAAGCACCACGACGGGTTCCTGCTGTTCCCGACGCGGTACAGCACCTACTCGGTCAAGTTCGACACGGCCTGGCAGGACGGTCACGGCGACCTGGTGGGCGACTTCGTGACGTCGATGCGCAAGTACGGCCTTCAGGTGGGCTTCTACCTCTCCCCTGCCGACTTGCACGAGGCGCAACCGGGCGGCAGTTACGCCGACGGCAGCACGCCGCATCCGGTCACGATCCCGACGCTGCAGCCCGGTGACAGCCGCGCCGCCGCGGTGCGCAGTGGCGCGCTACCGACGTTCCATTTCGTGCTCGACGACTACAACGCCTACTACCTCAACCAGCTCTACGAACTGCTGACCCAGTACGGCCCGGTCGAGGAGGTCTGGCTCGACGGCGCCAACCCGACGAGCCGGCCGGAGAGCTACGACTGGCCCGCGTGGTTCGAGCTGATCCACACGCTGCAGCCGCATTCGGTCGTCTTCAACGGCCAGAGCGTGCGCTGGATCGGCAACGAGGACGCCGTGGCCCGCACCGCCGAGTGGAGCCCGATGCCGTTCGCCGGCGACCCCGCCACCACGCACTACAACCACGAGATGGACGTCGAGTGGTCTGACGACCTCGGCGGACGCGACGTGCTCACCAACGCCGCCAGCTACCTGTCCTGGTTCCCGGGCGAGTGCGACGCCAGGATCGAGGACGGCTGGTTCTGGCACCCGGACAGCCCGCCGAAGTCGCTCGACGATCTGGTCGGCATGTACCACACGTCAGTGGGCCGGAACTGCCAGCTGCTGCTGGACGTCCCGCCCGACCGGACCGGCCAGCTCGACGCCGCCGACGTGCAGCGGATGCAGGAGTTCGGCGACCGGCTGCACCTCACCTTCGGGCACGATCCCGCCGTCGGCTCGGTGGCTTCGGCGTCGTCGCGGAATGGATCGGCCCGCAACGTCGTCGACGGCGACCCGTCCACCTACTGGCAGCCCGCCGGTAACACGGGCACTGTCACGCTGAGCTTGGGTGGCCCGACACCCCTGACCGAGGTGGTGCTCCAGGAGGCCACCGGGATCGGCCAGCGCGTCGAGTCGTTCGCCGTCGACGCGAGGGTGAACGGTGCCTGGCAGCAGGTCGCGACCGGGACGACGATCGGCTACAAGCGCATCCTGCAACTGGACTCGCCGGTCACGGCAACCGCGCTGCGGCTGCGTATCACCGGTGCCCGCGCGGCGCCCGCCATCGCCACAGTGGGCGTCTCGTCCTACGCGCCGCCGACCGTCACGGTCACGCCTGCGACGCCGGTGGTGCAGCCGGGCCAGTCGACCGGCGTGGACGTGACCGTCACCAACACGGCGGACAGCACGCTCGACGCCGCCGAGCTGAGCCTCCAGGCAGGCACCGGTTGGCAGGTGGCGCCGACGCGCGTCTCCCTCGGCACGCTCACCCCGGGCGCGACCGCGACGGCGCACGCGACGGTTACGGCGCCGGACGTCAGCGGTAGCACGGCGGTGTCGGCCACCGTCACTTACACCGCCGACGGCGTCCCGGACCGGGCGGACGGTACCGCGACCGTGGCGGTGCCCTACCCGGATCTCGCCGCGTCCTTCGACAACGTCGGCATCACCGACGACACGGGCACCAACGCCGGGGACGTCGACGGATCGCAGTCGAGCTACTCGGCCCAGGCGCTCGCAAGTGTGGGCGTCACGCCCGGCGGCACCGTCACGCACGCAGGCAGTGCGTTCACCTGGCCCGACGCCGCGGCCGGCCAGTCCGACAACACGGTCGCGTCCGGACAGGCCGTCACGGTCAACCGGTCCGGCAGCACGCTCGGGTTCCTGGTCACCAGCACGTACGGCGCGAGCTCGGGCACCGCGACCGTGGTCTACGCCGACGGCAGCAAGCAACACTTCACCCTGTCATCGCCCGACTGGTATGGCGCCCCGGCGCAGGGCAGCGACCCGGCGATCACCGCGCCGTATCGCAACCGTCCGAACAACACGCAGGACCACACGCCCGTCAATGTCTATTACCGGGCGACCACCATCGACCCCGCGAAGGTCGTCGCCGACGTGGTCCTGCCGAACATCAGCGCCGGAGCAACGGCCGGCACGCCCGCCATGCACGTCTTCGCAGTGAGCGTCGACTGACTGAAAATCGACGCGCCGAGTTAGGGCTCGAGGTGCGGGTAGCGGTAGTCGTGGACGGGCAGATGGTTGCGCTTGATCGAGCGGGGACTGGCGAAGCGGATCATGTTCCAGACAGTCCCGGCTTTGTCGTTGGTGCCCGACGCCCGAGCGCCGCCGAAGGGCTGCTGTCCGACGACCGATCCGGTCGGCTTGTCATTGACGTAGAAGTTGCCGGCCGTGTAGCGGAGCGCGTCGTCGGCCTGCTGGATGGCCGTCGCGTCTTCGGCGAAGATGGCGCCGGTGAGGCCGTACGGCGTCGATTCGTCGACCAGCCGGAGGGTCCGCTCCCAGTCGGCGTCGTCGTAGACGTATGTCGTGAGCACCGGGGCAAAGAGTTCCTGGGTGATGAACGGCGACGTCGGGTCGTCGACTTCGAGGACGGTCGGGTCGACGAACCATCCGGTGGAGTCGTCGGTGTTGCCGCCGACCACGACGATTCCTTCCGTGCGCGCACGCTCGAGCGCCTCCACGTGCTTGGCGTGCTGTCGGGCGTTGATGACGGCGCCGACGTAGGTTTCCGGTTCGGTCGGGTCGCCTACGACGACCGTCTCGGTGAGGGCGATCAGGCGTTCCTTCAATGCGGGCCAAAGGCTGCGCGGCGCGTAGAGGCGGGACGGGGCCGAGCACTTCTGGCCCTGGTACTCGTAGGCGCCGCGGATGCACGCGACGGCGAGAGCGTCGAGGTCGGCCGTGGGGTGGGCGAGGATGAAGTCCTTGCCGCCGGTTTCGCCGACCAGGCGCGGGTAGTTGCGGTAGGAGGCCACGTTTGCCCCGACGGTGCGCCAGATGTGCTGGAAGGTCCCGGTGGAACCGGTGAAGTGCACGGCGGCCAGGTCGCGGTGCTCGAGGGCGACGTTGCCGATCTCGGCGCCGTTCCCGTAGACGACGTTGACGACGCCGTCGGGCAATCCCGCCTCGCGCAGCAGCTGCATCGAGAGGTGCGCCACCAGCGACGCGCTCTCGGCAGGTTTCCACACAACGGTGTTGCCGAGGACGGCCGGTCCGAACGCGAGGTTGTTCATGCACGTGAAGTTGAACGGGGTGACCGCGAGGACGAAGCCTTCGAGCGGGCGGTACTCGGCCTGGTTCCACATGCCCGGCGATGAGCCGGGTTGCACGTCGTACATGTCGAGCATGTTCTTGACGTTGGCGCGGATGAAGTCGATCGTCTCGCAGGCGGCGTCGATGTCGGCCTGGTAGGTCGTCTTCGACAATTCGAGCATGGTGGCGGCGTTGAGCCGGTCGCGCCACGGTCCGTACTGGAGCAGGTCCGCGGCGCGCAGGAACGGCGCGGCGCGCTCTTCCCACGGCAGGCGCCCCCACCAGGCCGATGCGGCGGTAGCCGCCTCGATGGCCTGCAGGGTCTCAGTCGCGCCCGCCCAGTGCACCTGGCCGAGGTGGCGCTTGTGCTCGTGCGGGGTGACGACGGGGACCTGGCGGCCGGTGCGGATCTCGGCTCCGTCGATCAAGTTGGCGATGTCGTAGTCCGCCGCCCGCACGTCGGCGAGCGCGGCCGCCGTGGTCGCGCGTTCTGGCGAACCCGGGGCGTATGAGTGGGGTGCGGTCGGGCCGATGAGGAAGAGCGCGGTCCTGCCAGCGGGAGCGGTCATCGCGTACTCCGAGAAGATGTGCGGTGTGGACTCCAGCAAAGGTAGGCAGCCTGCACCGCCCGCGACTTCGGCGCGGCACCGGAACTTGCCGCCCATCTTCCTACGATTGTCGAATCGGCGGACAGGAGTTCGATGACGACGGCTTCGGCGGAGGTTCAGGCGGCGGTCGACCGGCTCGGCACGTCGCTAGGCCGTGCGGTGCTCGTCGAGGACGTGCTGCACCGCCCGTTGTGGTGGAGCGCGCAGGGCGAGATCGACGGCACCCGGATGCGCACGATCCTGCAGCGCGAGGTCCGCCCGGCTGCGGCCGCGGTCGTCGCGCGCCTCGGCCTGGCCCGGGCCGAGGGGCCGGTGCGCACTCCGGCGATGCCCGAAGCGGAGATGCTGCCCCGATGGTGCGTACCGCTCCGGGTCGGCCGTGATCTGTTCGGCTACCTGTGGGTCATCGACCCCGACGAGACCGTGACCGAGGCCGAGCTACCGCAGGTCGTCGCCTGCGCGGACCTCGCCGCCACCACACTCGCCGACGAGCGGATCACCGGTGCGAAGCGGGACCGTAGACGCGCCGCCTTGCTCGCCCGCCTGGCGGCCAGCCCGGAAGCGGACGCGGCACGCGAGTTGATTCGACTGGAGGATCTCGACCCCGCGGTCACTGTGGTCGTGTATGCGCCGGGACGTGCTGGCGGCTGGGAGCTCGCGAACGGGATGAGCGTGCATCCCGGACCGTCCCAGCGAACCCCCGCGACGAGCGGGCGACCGGTTCCGCTCGCGCAATTGCACGTGGCGGTCCACCGCGCGCAGGTGACGGCTCAGGTGTTACGTGCCGGTGCGATCCTCCCGCAACCCACGTGGGATTCGCTCGGTTCCTGGCACCTGATCGCCAGCGCCGGAAATGACGTGACCGTCGCCGATGTGCACCCCGCCGCCGAAGTGCTCGCCGCTCAGGATCGGCCGGACCTGATGATCACCGCACGAGTGTTGCTCGACCACGGCGGCGATGTCGCCCGTGCTGCCGAAGAGCTGCACATCCACCGCACCACGCTCTACTACCGGCTGGAGCGGATCGAGGCACTCACCGGCGTCAACCTCAAGGCCGGCCGGGGCCGCGACGACCTGCACATGGCCCTCCGCCTGGCGGCCTTCCGGCTGGCCGCTGACTAGCCCGTTCGACTGCTGTCGAAAGCCGCGGTTACTTTTCCGGCCGAGAGCCGAAGCCGCGAAGCCGGTTGCGCTCCTAGCGTCGTCTCACCGCAACCGATGACGCGAACGCGGGAGGCATCAGGTGCACAGCGATCTCAACATCGACGTCGTGGTCGTCGGCGCCGGAGTCGTCGGTGCGAGCAGCGCCTACCGCCTGGCCCGGTCCGGACTGCACGTGGTCGTGGTCGACGCCTTCGACGGGCCGGCCGAGGGCAGCACGGGGCGCTCGTTCGCGTCAGTCAGGGCGCAGTGGGCCGATGCGCTGAACATCGAGCTGTCCTGGCGCAGCATCCAGGCGTACCGCTCCTTCCCCGAGGAGCACGGCATCGACGTCGGCTATCGCCCCAGTGGCTACCTCTTCCTCGTCCCGGACACCGCCTGGGAAGGGCAACTCGCCGCCGTCGACCTCCAGCACCGGCACGGCGTTCCGGTCGACGTCCTCGATCTTGCGGCGGCGCAACAGATCACGTCGTTCGCCCCGCGCGGGCTCGCCGGTGCGACCTGGGGCCCGGCCGACGGAGTCGTCGACCCGCACCTGGCCACGAGCGCGTACCTCCAGCTCGCGCGATCCGCAGGCGCGCAAGTCCTGTTCCGGCATCGGGTCACCGAAGTGCGCGCCGACGACACCTGGACGATTACTGCCGGCGGGCGGCGCATCCGCGCGCAGTACGTCGTCAACGCGGCCGGTGGATGGGCCGGTGACGTCGCCGCGCTCGCCGGGCTGACCGTCCCTGTGGTGCATTCCCGGCGCAACATCTACGCCACCGCGCCGGGCGCGTTGGACACCCAGGTGCCGATGACGATCGACCTCGGCACCGGAGTCTTCGTCCGCACTGAGGGTTCGCGCCTGCTGTTCGGGGCGGCGCGCCCGGATCAGGCGGACGGGTACGACGTGAGCGTCGACTGGCCGTGGATGGAGTCGGCGCTGGAGCAGGCCGTCGTACGGTTCCCGTGGTTGGCCGAGCTGCCGCTCGACCGCAGCGGCTGCTGGGCCGGGACCTACGAGAACACCCCGGATCACCACGGCATTCTCGGCGAGGACCCGGCCGCACCGGGCTGGGTCAACGCTTGCGGCTTCTCCGGGCACGGCCTGATGCAGGCACCGGAGATCGGCCGGCTGGTGGCCGAGCAGATCACCGACGGCGCGATCGCCAGCGTCGACGCGGGCGCGCTGCGGCTGGCGCGCTTCGCGGCGAGCACCGCAGGCCACCGGGTGGGGCTGGTCTTCTGATGGCCGGGACGCAGGTCGAGCTGAGCGTCTCGAACGGCACGGCGCGGATCACTCTGGACGGCCCCGCGACCCGGAACGCTCTGGACGCCCGCGCGGCCGCTGATCTTCTCGCCGCCTGCGGGGAGATCGACGCCGACCCTGGCGTCGGGGCGGCGATCATCACCGGGGCCGGGCCAGCGTTCTGCTCCGGCGCCGATACCCGCGTCCTGGACGGCCTGCGTGGCGGGCGCCCGGGCGAGATACACGACAGCCTCGAGAACCTGTACGGCACGTTCCGCCGGGTCGGGCAGCTGAGCGTCCCGACGGTCGCCGCGATCAACGGCGCTGCGGTCGGCGCCGGCCTGAACCTCGCCCTCGTCGCAGACCTGCGCATCGTCGCGTCCGATGCGGTACTCGTCTCCGGCTTCGCCAGGATCGGGCTGCATCCCGGCGGCGGACACCTGCACCTGCTCGCCCGGGCGGGCGGCGTCGGCATCGCGGCCGCCGCCGGCGTGTTCGCCCGCCACATCACTGCCGACCACGCTGTCGCCGCCGGCCTGGCCTGGACGGCCGTCCCTGGCTCGGAGCTCCTCGCGGTCGCCGAGCAGAGCGTCGCCCACCTGGCGGCCGACCCGCCGCTCGCCCGCGCCCTCGCCGCCACGCTGCGTCGAACCGTCGCTGATGCCACGGCATGGGAGCGTGCCGTCGAGATCGAACGGGCCCGGCAGATGTGGTCGCTGTCCCGTCCCCACAAGGAGGGCTGATGTATCCCACATTGCAGACCGACCCGGCGAAGGCCGCGTGGATCAAGAACACCGTCGCCGACCTCGCCGCGTTCGGCGAGGAGCACCGCAGCGAGCTCGACACGGCCAACCGCGCGAACCGGTTTCCCAGCGAGCTGTACCGCGAACTCGGCCGGCGCGGCTACCTCGGCCCGCTGGTCCCGGCCGAGTTCGGCGGCCTCGGCGGCGGCGTCGCCGAGTACGTGGTGATCAGCGAGGAGGTCGGCCGGCACGGGCTCGTCTCGGGGCAGATCGCCGCACAGGGGCAGCGGTGGCTGCTCGACTGGGGCACCGACGAGCAGAAAGCTCGCTGGCTTCGCGGCATCGCGACGGGCGAGATCGTCTTCTCCGAATCGATCAGCGAGAAGAACGCCGGCTCGTCGTTCAAAGCCATGAAATCAACGGCGGTCCGCGACGGCGACGACTGGCTGCTCACCGGCAGCAAGACCCACATCAACCTCGGTGCGGACTGCGACGTCACCCTCTTCTACGCCATGGCCCCCGAGGGACTGACCAGCTTCCTCGTCGACATGACGCTGCCCGGCATCCGCACCCACGTGACCCGCGCGATCGGGCTGCGGCTGATCCGCACCGCCGACGTCGAGTTCGACAACGTCCGGGTACCCGATACGGCCCGCCTGGGTCCGGTCGGCGGCGGCCTGCAGACCTTCCTGTCCACCTTCAACATCAGCCGGCTCGGCAATGCGTCCGAGCTGATCGGTCTCGGCCGCCGCGCTCTGGAACTCGGGCTGCGTTACGCCGGGACTCGCGAGGTCGGCGACGGCGTGGTCACCGACTTCCAGGGCATCCGCTGGATGGTCGCCGACGCCTGGACGTCCCTGCAGGCCGCGTCGCTCGCCCGCGACGATGCGGCGATCGCCCACGAACGCGGCGAGGACATCGCCCTGCATACCACCACGGCGAAGCGACTCGCGATCTCGGCCGCCGACCAAGCGTCTGACGCCTCGTACAGCCTCGTCGGCGGGCATGGCCTCTACTTCGACACGCCCTATACCGAGATCGCGAACGACATCAAGGTCCTCAAGGTGGCCGGCGGCTCGACGGAGATCATGCGCAACTACATCGCGCAACGCATCATGAAGGACCCGGGGCACGAGGGCCTCGCATGACCAACCTCGCCCGCGCGATCGTCGCGCAGTCGGCGCACCGACCGGAGTTGCGGATCGGCACCGTCGACGACCAGGTCGAGCTCGCCGACGCGGTCGCACTCGCCGCCGGTCGCGCAACCCAACTGCTGGACGGCGGCCTGCGCCCGGTGCATCGCGTCGCCCTCGTCGCACCCACCTCGACCGACTACATCGTCACCTGGCTCGCCTGCCTGCTCGCCCGCACGCCGGTCGCCCTGGTCAACCCGACCTACCCCGACGAGCTGGTCGAGCGCATGCTCGCTCCGCTCGCCCCCGACGTCGTGCTGGGCACCGACGAGATCGGACGCGCGCGCGGTGCCGGTCACTCCGCCCCGGACGGCCTGCCCGGCCTCGCCGCCGACTGCTTCGACGTCGCCTCCTACATGCACACGTCCGGCACCACCGGATTGCCGAAGTTCTGCGCCCAGACACACGACTACTTCCGCCGCCTGGCCCGCGCGATGGCGTCCGCTCTCGAGCTGACCCCTGCGGATCGCGTGCTCGCGCCGCTTCCGCTGTTCCACATCAACCCGATGGGCTACGGCATCATCACCGCCCTGCTGGCCGGCGCAGACGCACTCACCGTGCCGAAGTTCTCTGCGAGCGGATTCTGGCCGGCCGTCGTCACCGAGCAGGTCACGGTGCTGATCCTGCACGCGCCCCCGGTCGAGATCCTCAAGAAGGCAACGACGACGACCGATGCCACCGGGCATCGGGTGCGCACGATGTTCTACGCCGACGCAGACTTCCTGCGCCGGTTCGCCATCCCGGCCGCGGTGTCCGGCTACGGCTCGACGGAGGCCGCCGGCGTCTCGCACCTGCACCGCTGGTCGGCCGCCGACGACATCCCGGCCGACGCGAGCCGACACGGCGGCGCGGGCCGCGCCGACATCGAATGGCGCGTCGATGAGAACGGCGCGATCTTCGTCCGCGAACGCGAGCACGCGGCTCTCTTCGACGGCTACGTCACCGCCGATGGCGTGGAGCCCGCACGCGACGCGGAAGGCTGGTTCGACACCGGCGACCTCGGCCGGGCGGCCGGTGAGGACTACCTCGTCTTCCTGGAACGCGGCGCGGAGTCCATCCGGGTCAAGGGCGAGTTCGTTCCGATCCCCTACGTCGAGAACCACCTCGCGGCGGTCGAGGGCATCACCGACCACGCCGTGTGGAAGCGCAAGGGTGCCCTTGTCGACGAGGAGGTCGTGCTCTACGCCGTGGCGGATCCGCTGCCGGTCGACCAGCTCCGCACCCGGATCGCGGAGTTGCCCGCCTTCATGCGGCCGGTCGCCGTCGCACGTGTCGCCGCCCTTCCGCGCGACGCGGCGGCCGGCAAGGTGCAGCGCCGCCTGCTGGCTGAGCATCACGTCCTCGACTGGGTGGAGCTCTGATGACCCTCCCGGAGTGGGCCGCTGGCATGACCGACCTGCATGCGCACGCCGCGCCGAGCCTGCTCCCGCGACACGGCGACGACCGCGCGACCGTAGCGGCCGAGCATGCCGTCGGGTTCAGCACCGTCGTGCTCAAGGCGCACGAAGGCAGCACCGTCGAACGCGCCGCAGCAGCGGGCGACGGCGCGTACGGCGGGGTCGTCCTGAACAGCCCGGCGGGCGGCGCCAACCCCGACGCGGTCGAGGTCGCGGCACGACTCGGCGGCCGGGTCGTGTGGATGCCCACGGTGTCGGCGCGCACGCACAAAGCCGGAGCATCGTCACCGGAGCTTGCCGTGCACCGCGGCTTCGAACTGCGCCCCGTGGACGTCATCGCCGACGGCATCCTGCTGCGGCAGTGGTTCGAGGTGCTCGACGTCGTCGCAGCCCACGACCTGCTCCTGGCCAGCGGCCACCTCTCGGCGGACGAGACCGTGGTGCTGTTCCGCGAGGCCCGGCGCCGCGGCGTGCGGCGGCTGATGGTCAACCATCCGAAGATGGCGTTCCTGCACTGGAACGACGAGGCATCGTCCGCACTGCAGGAACTCGACGCCCACCTCGAGCTCGGCGTCCTGCCCGACCTGCTCGGCGACGCCGACCACTCCAGCCTCACCCTGACCCGCAGCTACCCGACCGCGCTGCTCGTCTTCGGCGGCGACCTCGGCCATGCCCACCACGCGCCCCCGGCGACCGCCGTCGCGCCCTGGCTGCACGACCTCGAGAAGCACGTCGGCACCGAGACCGCCGTTGCGATCATGACCACCCAGACACGGAGCTTGCTGCTGCCATGACCACGATCGCCTTGCTTCCCGGTGACGGCATCGGAGCAGAGATTCTCGACGGCCCCGTCGCTTTCCTGCACGCCCTCGAATGCGACGGCGTGCCGGTACGGATCACCGGGCCGTGGCCGTATGGCACCAGCGGCTGGGCGCAGACCGGGTCGCTCCTGCCCGAGGAGACGATCGCCGCCTGCCACGCCGCCGACGTCATCTTCTCCGGCGCCGTCGGCACCCACCCCGGCATCACCGCCCAGGAGTGCCCCAACCCGGAGGCCGCGCTGATCGAGTTGCGGCACATCTTCGACCTGCGCATCAGCGTCCGCACCGTCCGCGTCCCTGGCGATGACGACGTGATCATCGTCCGCAACATCACCGGCGGCGCCTACGCCGGACCGGAACGCCGCATCGAAAGCGACGGCGAGTGCCCGGCGGAGGACAGACTGGTTCTCGATCCCGCACGGGTTCAGGAAGTCTTCGACATTGCCGTCGAGTACGCGCGCCGCGCGCCGCAACGTCGCGCGATCAGCGTCGACAAGGCCAGCGTCTTCGCCACCTCCCGGCTGTGGCGGCGCACCGCACACGCGACCGCGGCCGCCAGCGGCGTCCCGTTCGCCGACGTCAACGTCGATCGCGCCGCATACGAGCTCGTCAAGTACGCCGAGTTGCCGTCGGTCATCGTCACCGAAGGCTTGTTCGGTGACATCCTCTCCGACATCGTCTGCGCCCGCGCCGGCTCACCCGCACTGTGCGGGTCCGCGACGATCAACCCCGACCGCTCGTTCGGCCAGGGCGCGACCGCGCTCTTCGAGCCGGCCCACGGCTCCTCGCCGCACCGCACCGGCAGCCGCCGCTCCAACCCCACCGGCGCCTGGCTGGCCCTCGCCGATCTGCTCGCGTGGTGCCCCGACCTGGCCGCCCTCGACCTGCACACCCAGGTCCGCAAAGCCCTCGACCAGGTCATCGACACCGCGCCGCCGACCTACGACCTCGCCCACAACGGTGAGCCGACCATCGACCTGGACCAGTTCAACGAGCGCGTCCTACAGGCGCTGGCCACGGTGACTGCATGACGGTCCGCCGCGACGGATTTGCCGCGCTCGCACACACCGATCACCGACACCCGGAGGCATACCGATGACCAGCACCCCGTTCCGGCAGCTGCACCACATCTGCATCGTGGTCCGCGACATCGACGAGAGCGTCGCCTACTACGAGTCGATCGGCATCGGGCCGTGGCAGGACTACCCACCGCTCGCCGAGTACAGCAACCTGAGCGTCCCGAACCCTGACGCGTTTCACGCGCTGCGATACAAGCTGGTGAACCTCGACAACGTGCAGCTGCAGCTCTGCCAGCCGCCCGAACTCGACTGCCCGCAACGCCGCTTCCTCGACACGCACGGCGAAGGCGTCTTCCACATCGGGTTCGAGTCGGACGTCGACACCGCCGCCGAGCAGGCCGATGCCCTCGGGCTGCACGCCCTCATGCGCGGACAACGCCCCAACGGTTCCGGGTTCATCTATTTCGACACGCTCGACCAGGCTGGTGTTGTGCTCCTGGCACGCAGAACGCAGACCTGACGATGCACGCGCTCATCGTGCATGCCCACCCGGAGCCGCGGTCCTTCAACGGCGCGCTGACCCGGCAGGCGGTCGAGACGCTCATCGCCGTCGGCAACACCGTCGAGGTCAGCGACCTCTACGCAATGAAGTTCAAAGCCGTCGCCGACGCCGACGACTACACCGAACGTGAGGACCCCTCCTACCTGCGCATCGACCGCGAACAGACCCACGCCCACCGGGTCGACGCCGTCGCCGCCGACGTCCGCGCCGAGCAGGACAAGATCGCGCGTGCCGACCTCCTCATCCTGCAGTACCCCATGTGGTGGTTCGGCATGCCGGCGATCCTCAAGGGGTGGGCCGAACGCGTCCTCACCCGCGGCTTCGCCTACCTACCCGGTCGCAAATACGACACCGGCATGCTGCGCGGCAAACTCGCCATGGTGTCTGTCACGACCGGCACTTCCGCCGACACCTATCAGCCGGACGGCATCGACGGCTCGCTGCTCGACGTCCTGTGGCCGGTCCACAACGGCCTGCTCCGGTACAGCGGCTTCGACGTGCTGACCCCGTTCGTCGCCCACATGCCCGGCAAGATCAGCGCCGAAGGCCGGCAACGCGCGCTCGCCGAGTACTCCGATCGCCTGCGATCGCTGGACTCGGTGCCACGCCTCTATTTCCACCCAGCCGAGGACTACGGCCCCAACGAACGCCTGCGACCTGGCGTCAAGGCAAGATCTGGATTCCAGCACAACTGACCGGCGAGTCCCGTGACGCGCATACGGCGGTCCCGCGTGCTTGACGGTGATCGTCCACCTGCATCCGCGTGAGCCGAAACAGCCGACTGGGAACTCGCCTGCAGTCCACGCGGGCATCAGTGCCCCGCTTGATTCAAAGCTCGAAGCGCTCGATAACCGGGGATGCCGCCCGGTGCCCATAGCGCCACAAGAGTCGACCAGCGTTCCAGCAGCACAAGCTCGTCGGTCTCGTCGAAGCTCTGGAACAGCTCGTAATGCTCGCAGCCTCATGGGAGAACACGACGGCGTCGCTCGGCGTCGGACCATCGATCAGACGGCCGCCACGTATCGCTGGCGGCTCCTCGTGGACCTTCAGCCAAGCGTCGATGGTCATCGCAAGAGTCGCGTTCGTCCGCGCGACCCGCTGCTCGTCGACCTCACCCTTGCCGGCCCCGGATGTAGACGGAGTAGATCTTCGTCTGCAGGCCGTCCTCGGAGGTAACCGTCACCGTTGCGTTGCCCGGGATGGAGGGTGGCGGCTGGATCGCCACGCTGCCGTTGTCAGCGGCGGTGGCGGTGATGACCGGCGGGTAGATGTCGCTCGTCACGGCGTAGTCCGTGGTCGCCGGGTCGAAGCCGGGGACGGTCTGGCCGTTGACCTGCAGGTCGTCGAGCGAAGCATTGCTCGACGCGATGACCAGGTCGCCGATGACCTGCAGTTCGCTGATCTGGAGGTGGCCGTTGGTCGCTGCGGGGAACTGGCTGGTCATCTCCAGCTTGAGCTTGGTCGTTGCGACCGGATCGAACGTGATGGTGGACGGCTGGTTGGAGCCGGTCGCCCAGCTGATCGCAGGATTGCGGACCGCGACCCAGCTGCGTCCATCCCAGTAGCTGACCGCCACCGACGCGGGCAGCGCACGCGTCGTGCTGGTGGTGAAGTAGGCCAGGACCCTGCCGAAGTGCTGGGGCTGTGGCCAGGAGACCGATACCCAGTCACTGGCGTGTGCCCGGCTTGACCTCAGCAGATGAGAGAGGGTGCCCGCTTCCGGCATGGTAGGTCGCACCTTGTCGAAGAAGTTGGACCACCCACCGGTGGTGGTGTTGCCGTCGAGCATGGCGGCCGGGACGGTGCTCGCAGAGCCGGAGAAGCTCGCCCCGCCGGTCGGGTGCGCCGGGCTCGTGGAGCGCGCAAGGTTCTGATCATGCATGACGTCGTCGCTCACGCGCACGTTGGCGATCGCCTCCGCCGCCACGCCGGCGACCGTGCCCTTGACCGTGAACGTCCCGGGAATCGCGTACTGCGACGGCGACACGCCGGCCCAATCGACCGGCAGGGAGCGTTCGACTCCGTCGGTGTAGAGCACTCGCGCGGTCGCCGGAAGGACCGGGGCGGCTGCGGTCGGGGTCAGTGTGGAGTAGGTGGCGACGCTGCCCACGTCATAGACGGAGACCTCGGCCGTGGCCTGCACGGACGTGCCGGTGGTGCCGTGCACCTCGTAGGTTCCGGTGATCCGCGCGGCGTCGGCCGGCAACGGGTTCCACCGGACCGGCAGCTCGCGGCTCGAACCATCGGCGGCAACAACCCGTACGGTGCTCGGCAGCGACGGGGACTCGCCCAGGGCGGCCCGCGTCACCACGGGATCGACTCCCACGTCGCCAGACGTGGCGTCGCTGGCGTAGACGGTCGCCGTCGCGGGTAGCAGGCCGGGCGAGCGGGCGGTGATCTGGATCGGCCCGTTCGAGCCGTCGGAGCGCAGGATCGCCAGAGCCATCCCGTGGTATGCGGATCGCGACGTGCCGTGGTAGGACTCGATGTTCTCGATGTTGCCGTTGTCCACGGCGGCGAGCGTGCCCGCTCCGGTGACGTTGAACGCGATCCGGTTCCCGGCCGAGGGAACCATGACACCGTTCTTGTCGACGACCTTCACGTCCACATAGGACAGTGCACGGCCGTCGGCCTTGATGACCTTGGTCTCGGGAGTGAGGGTGAGCGTGTCGGCGGGACCGGCGGTGTCGACCTCGTCGCGCGCGACCGCGTGCCCGTCCTTGGACGCCACCGCGACGAGCTTGCCCGGCTCGAACGGGACGTTCCAGGTCAGGTGCAGCTTGCCGGAGCTGCCGTTCGGGCTGGTGTAGCTGCCCGGGCAGTTCCCGGTCGTGGTGAACCGGTCGTCGTTGGTGCACTCGGTCGTTTCCAGGTAGTCGCGCCCGTCGGCGGTTGTCTTGTGGTCGAACCGGCGCACGCCCAGTGAGCGGCCGTTGAGGAACAGCTCCACGGTGTCGGCGTTGCTGTAGGCCCACACCTGCACGTTCTGGCCCGGCTTGTAGTCCGTCCAGTTCGTCGGCACCAGGTGCACCATCGGCGCGCTTGCCCACTGGCTCTGGAACAGGTAGTACGGGTCCTTCGGGAAGCCGGCTGTGTCGACCAGGCCCCAGTTGTTGATGTGCCACGGGAAGTCGGCGCCAGGGTTCATGTAGTGCTCGCCCTGATAGTCCGAGCCGGCCCAGTAGGTCATGCCGAGCAGGTAGGGCCGGTCACGCTCCTGCTTGAGCGACGTCTCGGCCGGCGTGCCGAAGTTGGGAAGCGTGTTCCCGTAGCCAGAGGAGGCCACCTGGCCGGGCGTGTTGTCGTCACCGGTGAGGATCGCGTCCGGGTCGAAGTACGACCCGCGGGTCGAGTTGACCGCGCCCACTTCCGATTCGAAGAAGAACTTCGTCGGGAACCGCTGGTGCATGGTGTCGAGCGCCCGGGAGTTGGAGTAGTGCATGCCGACACCGTCGAGCAGATCAACCGAGTCGCCCGACGGCTGCCCAGGCATGGCCTGGTTGAGGATGAACGCATTCGTCCCAATAGTCACCGGACGCGTGGTGTCGATCGCACGAATATCGCTTACCAGTCGCCGGCCGATCGTCACGCCGGCGGCGGTGGTCGCGCCGCCGATCTCGTTGCCGATCGACCACAGCATGATCGCCGGATGGTTCTTGGCGGCGTTGACCATCTCCGAGATGTCGCTGTCGCCGTTGGCGTTGAAGAACCGCGAGTAGTCGTTGGGTGTCTTCCCCAGGTTCCAGACGTCGAAGGCCTCCTCCATCACCATGATCCCGAGCCGGTCGCAGACATCGAGCACCTCCGGCGCGGGCGGGTTGTGCGAGGTCCTCAGGAAGTTGACACCCATCGCCTTGAAGAGCTTCAGCTGGCGCAGGTACGCGTCATAGTTGTCCGCCGCGCCGAGCGACCCCTCGTCGTGGTGCAGATCGACGCCCTGCAGCTTGATGTGCTTGCCGTTGAGGAAGAATCCCTGGTCGGGGTCGGCAGATTCCCACCGGATCCCGAACGTCGTGCTGACGTTGTCGACGGTCTTGCCGCGGACGACGAGGTCAGTCTGCAGCGTGTACAGGTATGGCGAGTCCGGGGACCACAAGTGGGGGTGCTCGACCCGCAGGTCACCGCTGTCAGTCTGCGGATCGGCTCCGACTGTCACCGACGACTCGCCTGACGCCACGACGGCTCCGCTCGAATCCAGAACGCGATTGACTACCCCGACGGGCAGACTCGACCCGCCGTCGTTCGCCACGGTGGTCTTCACGTTGACCGTGGCGTAGTCGCCCGTGGTATAGGTGCTCGCCAGGTCCGGCGTCGTTTCGAACGTCCCGTGCCGAACGACGTGGATCGGATCGGTAACGATCAGGCGCACATTGCGCTCGATGCCGCTACCCGGATACCAGCGCGACCCGGGCAGCTTGTTCTGCACCTTGACCGCGACCACGTTCTCCGTGACGCCGTCGGTGTGCACCAGCGGCGTCAGGTCGACCGCGAACCCGGTGTACCCGTACGGGTGGTTGCCGACCAGCTGCCCGTTCAGGTACACGTAAGAGTCCTCATACACACCGTCAAACTCCAGCGAGATCCGCTTGCCGGCCTCGGCCGGCGGGAGCGTGAACGTCTTGCGGTACCAGCCCAGACCCCCGGGCAGCCAGCCGGTGCCCGAGTCGGTGCCCGCGCCGGGCGCGTTGGTGAACGCCAGCTCATTGCTCCAATCGTGCGGCACGTCCACCGAACGCCACGACGAGTCGTCGAAGCCCGGATCCATCGCATCGGCGTAGGCCCCGGTCGGATCGGTCGTGTCGGCCGAGTTCACCAGGGCGAACTTCCAGCCGTGGTCGAAGTCTTCGATGGTCCTGGCCCCTGTGGCCGCGGAGGTGACCGGCAATCCGGCGGCCGTCGCCGCGTTGGCGGTCGGGACAGCCGATATCACAGCCAATGTGACGGCGGCGCACGCAACGGCGGGGACCAGCCTGCGCGCCCGTCGAGTACGCGCGAGTTCGTGGATCATCACACTCCTCCGTCCGCATGACGGGGCACACCGAATCCCGTCGCGACGGGCCGAGCGCTGGGGATGTTAACGCTAACAGAGGCGGGTTGTCAAAGATCTCCCGGATGGGCCTCTTCGAGGGGTTCGCCGAGGAGGTGGTGCCGGTAGGCCTCAGGCGTGCCAGTCCGAGTGCGGGCAAAGGAACGCGACGATGCCGATCGCGGAGGCGAGCGGAATGGTGCTGCCAGTCGCCGATGGCCTCTGGCAGAGTCCAGGTCGGGCGATGACCATTTCTGAAGCAGATACTTTCAGTCCATGAACCGCGCATAATGGACTGCCCTGCGGGTCTCCATTTGTCCTTCAGGATGTTACGACCCCTAGAACGACTGACCTTCAGCTGGAGCCGCCTCGGGGAATCGAACCCCGGACCCACGCATTACGAAGACTCTTCGCACCGTTGCACGTCGGATCTGTCGGCGCCTGTGTGCACGCAGTCGGGCTCTGTGTGCTCGCAAAGTTCCCTATGCTCCGGTAGTTCGCACCACGACCGGCGTCACGACAGATCCGACGTGGTGCCCGCCATACGTGGCTGCATGCGGAGCCGATGCGCGGACTCGAATCGCGAACCGCCTGATTGCGGGGGCGTCATCAGCGAGTGGGTGTCTGCGGCCGGAACCATCGACCTTGCTGAGGGCATTGTTGTTATTCGTGGCCTCGACAGCTCGCGTTCGATGACACGGCCGATGCCACGGCGTCCACAGTGGACAGTCCGGATACGCAAACGCGCGCGTTGGCCGGGTAGACCACCCCTGCAGCAGCGATGCGAACACCTGGACGCGTACGCGATCAGAGCCGGGACAGAGGACGAGACCGATCTGTCGCGACATGGCGGCGGGACGGGCGCGGTCCCTCCGCAGCTTCTCTGAGACGCGCACGTAACCGCCGATCTGCGCGGGCTCAGTGGGCGACATGAACGGTGTGTCGCTCGCGCCGATGAAATGATCGGCGCTC
>WNGG01000502.1_pt1 | contig 65875 bp, 57 predicted proteins | sample 5400661 | NCBI WGS metagenome assembly WNGG01 (sample SAMN13153372, study PRJNA577476) | soil metagenome | isolation source: 100 cm soil or saprolite under Garry oak tree replicate 1 | place: USA:California | collected 2016-06-15
GCTCTCACGATTTGGCTCTTCTACGGAGCGTCCTTCTAAGCAGAGCGGACAAGCGACCCCGCGCCCGTTCTGAACCGCGCCCACAAGCCCCTGCCGCGGCGCCATAGCGCTCCCCGGCGCCTGCCGGGCAGCACCATTTGCGGACGATTCCGGGTGAAGGTACTGACAGGCTGGCGCTGACGCCGTTATTAATCCGTAAGGTCGCTGTTGCCGGACCGTTACCCCAAAGGAGTGCTGATGCTTCGCCGTGCGCTGATCTTCACGTTTGCTGCCGCCGCCATCACCATCGGTTCTTCGTCAGCCGCCGCGGCGGTCACGCACGTGGAGCGGAGCGCCCAGGGCGCGACCGCCCAGAGCGACATCGTCGCGCTGGTCAATGCGTATCGCGCGAACAACGGGCTTCAGGCGGTCTCGCAGAACGGCGCGCTCACGGCGGCGGCGGCGTGGATGGCCGGCGACATGGCCGCGAAGAATTACATCGGACACGTCTCCTCGGACGGGCGCTCCCCGACGCAACGGATGTCGGCGTTCGGTTATCCGGCGACGTCCATGTACACGGGTGAGGACCTCGGAGCGGGGTATGCCACCGCGGGTGCGGTGCTCGCGGGATGGCAGGCGAGCGCCGCGCACAACGCGGTCCTCCTGAATCCGAACTACAACTCGATCGGAATCGGTCTCGTGTACGAGGCGAACTCAACCTATAAGTGGTACTGGGCCGCGGACTTCGGGGGACCGGGCGGGACCGTGAAGGTCGTTCCGCCGCCCGCATCGCAGGCGTCCGCGCCGGTGAAGCCCGCGGCACCGGCCGCCCAACCGATCGCTCCGCGCGCGGCAGCCGCGGCGCGAGGCGCAGATCCGCAACCGGCAGAAGAAACGGTCGATCCCGAGGTCGCCGCGGCGGCTGCTCAGATCGCCTTCATCGAAGCTCTCGGCGAGCGGCGCATCGCGCATCTCCTCGCGGTGCTCTTCCGCCTGGGCACCATCTAGCCGCCTAACATCCTCCCTGCAAGGGGGAGTCAAGGATGGCGACGCCCACGCTCCAGAACTACATCGACGGCCGCTGGCTCGACGCGTCCGGCGGCGGCACGTTCGAGAACACCAACCCCGCGACCAGCGAGCTGATCGCGAACGTCGCGAAGTCGACGGTCGCCGACGTGGACCGCGCGGTGGATGCGGCGCGGCGCGCCCTCGACGGCTGGCGTCTCTACCCCGCCCCAAAACGCGGCGAGATCCTCTACCGGGCCGGCGAGATCATGCTCACGCGCAAGGACGACCTCGCCCGCGAGATGACACGCGAGATGGGCAAGGTGCTCGCCGAATCCCGCGGTGACGTCCAAGAGGGCATCGACATGACCTACTACATCGCCGGGGAAGGCCGCCGGCAGTTCGGCGACGTCGTCCCGGCGGAGCTCCCAAACAAATGGGCGATGAGCATGCGGCACCCCGTGGGCGTCGTCGCGGCGATCACCCCGTGGAATTTCCCATTCGCGATCCCGACCTGGAAGATCATGCCGGCGCTGATCCTCGGCAACACCATCGTGTTCAAGCCCGCGTCGTACACCCCGCTCCTTGCCGTCCGCCTCGTCGAGATACTCGAGGAGGCGGGTCTCCCGAAAGGCGTGATCAACCTCGTCCTCGGATCGGGGGGCGATCTCGGCGACCATATCGTCTCGCATCCCGGGATCGACCTCATCTCGTTCACGGGCTCGTCCGACACGGGGTCGCACATCAGCGAGATCGGCGGGCGGCTCCTGAAGCGCGTGTCCTGCGAGCTGGGTGGTAAGAACGCGATCGTCGTCCTCGACGATGCGGATGTCGATCTCTCGCTTGACGGGATCGTCTGGTCGGCGTTCGGCACATCCGGGCAGCGATGCACCGCCGCGTCGCGGGTCATCGCCCACAAGAGCGTCGCGAAAGACCTCGTCGACAAGCTCGTCGGCAGGGCGAAGAAACTTCGGCTCGGGAACGGGCTCGAGGCATCGACCGACGTCGGGCCGGTCGTCTCCGCGTCGCAGCTCGAGCGGGTGCACTCGTTCATCCCGGTCGCCGAGAAGGAAGGGGCGACGGTCGCCGCCGGCGGTCACGTATCGACTGAGGGAGCGCTCGGCAAGGGTTTCTTCCACGAGCCCACCGTGCTCGTCGACGTGAAGCCGAACATGCGCGTCGCGCAGGAAGAGATCTTCGGCCCGGTGACGGCGGTGATCGAGGTCTCGAGCGTCGACGAAGCGATCAAGGCCGTGAACTCGACGAAGTACGGGCTCTCGAGCTCGATCTACACGCGGAACGTGAACAACGCGTTCCGCTTCATGCGCGACGCCGAGACCGGGATCGTCTACGTCAACGCGGGCACCATCGGTGCGGAGATCCAGCTCCCGTTCGGCGGCATGAAGGCGACCGGCAACGGTCATCGTGAGGCCGGCCGCGCCGCGCTCGACGTCTACTCCGAGTGGAAGTCGATCTACGTCGATTACTCGGGCAAGCTTCAGCGCGCGCAGATCGATGCGGCGGAGGGCACGAAGACGGCGCCCTGAGCGCGCGAACGCGGCCGCCTGGCCGGGACCCGGCTCATGACTCACCGACCGGGAGCGTGAAATGGACCACCGTGCCCTCGCCGACCACGCTGGTGGCTGAGATGTCGCCGCCGTGCGCCTCGACGAGCTGTTTTGCGATCGCGAGTCCGAGGCCAGCGCCGCGAGACTCGGGCGACTTGTAGAAACGCTCGAAGATCCGTCCGATCCGCTCGGGAGCGATGCCGGCACCGGTGTCGCGAACGTCGATCGCCACCCGAGCATCGTCGGCGCGTGCCGTCACCGTTACCTGTCCGCCCCGTGGCGTGTAGCGCAGCGCGTTGGCGACGAGGTTCGAGAGGATCTCGCGCGCGCGGACGGGATCGGCGTCGACCTGGGGCAGTCCACTCGGCACCTGCGCCTCGAGCGACACGCCGGCCGGCAGAGCCCGCGATGCGAACGAGTCGACGGTCTCGCGTACAAGCGCGCCGACGTCGATCGGCTCGCGATGGAGCGCGAGGGCACCCGACTCGGCGAGCGACAGCGTGCGCAGATCCTCGACGAGGCGCGACAGCACCTTCGTCTCATCGAGGATCGCGACGAGGTGCGCTTCGTCCGCAGGGTGAACGCCATCGACGAGCGCTTCGAGGTTGCCTTGCACCACGGATAGCGGCGTGCGCAGTTCGTGGCTCACGTCCGCGAGAAGCCGGCGGCGCTGCTCCTCGCCCGCTTCGAGACGCGTGGTCATCGTGTTGAACGCGCGCGCGAGCCTGCGCGCCTCGCGCGGCCCTCGCTCCGCCACGCGTGTGGAGAGATCCCCGTCAGCGACTCGCCCGACGGCGTCGATCAGGTCACCCACCGGACGGGCGATCCGGCGAAGTGATCTTGCTGCGAGGGCGATCCCGTAAAGGACGAACAGCAGCGCCACGCCGCGGGCGACATTGCCGACAAGGTCCGGCGCTCCGAGGGCGGTGGCGAGCGTCCAGAAGAGGAACGTGGCGGCGACAACCGGCGGCGACAACCGAGAGGACCGCGCCGGCGACGAAGAACATCGCCATGCGCCGCATGAACCCGCCCCGGACCCACGGCGGGCCGCCCCAGCCTCGCTCGGGAGGAAAGGGCTCGTTCTCCGGCCACCACCGCGGTCGGCGCCGCGGATCGCCCCAGCCCCCGCGTCTCACTCGTCGAGCTCGGCGAAGCGATAGCCCACTCCGTACACCGTGAGCACATATCGCGGGCTCGCGGGATCGGGCTCCAGTTTGTGCCGGATGTTCTTTACGTGCGCGTCGATGGCGCGCTCATAGGACTCGAACGCCACGCCGTGCACCGCGTCGAGGAGCTGCGCGCGCGTGAACACGCGGCCCGGTTCGCGCGCCATGGTGGCGACGAGCTGGAACTCGGTCGGCGTGAGATCGACGGCGCGATCGGCGATCGTCGTGCGCATCCGCGGTACGTCGAGGGTGACGTCGCCGACCCGAACGATCTCGGTCTCGGACCGGGGCCGCTCGGTCCGTCGGAGCACGGCGCGCACGCGCGCTACGAGCTCCTTAGGGCTGAAGGGCTTTGTGACGTAATCGTCCGCGCCTAGCTCGAGGCCTACGAGCTTGTCGGACTCTTCGCTGCGACCGGTGAGCATGACGATCGGCACATTCGACTCACCGCGGAGCCTGCGCGCCACGTCGAGGCCGTCGAGCTCGGGCAGACCGAGATCGAGCACGACGAGGTCGGGCTTTTCGGCGCGCGCGGTCGCGAGCGCGGCTTTTCCGTCGTAAGCCACGACGACCGCGAAGCCGGCGTGCTCGAGATAGTCACGCGCCAGCTGCACGATCTTCGGCTCGTCGTCGACGACCATCACCGTTTTCATCGTCGCCGCGAATCCTAGGTAACGCGAGACGCCGGACCTCTGTCCGGCGTCTCGTCGTCTCGACGCGTCTACCGGCCGCTGGGCGGAGGCGATGTCGTCCCGGTGTCGCTCGGTTTCTCACCGTGCAGCTCCTTGTGGAGCGCCTCGAGCCGCTCGCGCGGGCTCTGGTACTGGCCGGGGCCTCCCCAACCAGCGCCGTAGCCCCACCCGCGTCCGCGGGAGAACGCGCCACGGACGAGGGCGAAGATCAGGAAGATGAAGAGGAGCGGGAAGAGGAACCCGAACCCTCCGAAGAAGAAGGGGTGGTAGTAGTAGAGGGCCGGAGCGACCGCGGTTCCCGTCGCGGCGAGCCCCTGCGAGACCCCCAGCTGGTACGCGCCGACGCCCACGATCGCTGCGATCACGAGCGTGAGGATGATCCCGATGCCACGCATTGGTGTGTCTCCTTTTTTCGATGTCGTCGAGGGAAAGCGTCACAGCGGCCGATGAACTGGGTGTGAACGAGGAACGGAGATTTGTCGTCAGCGAAGGACGCTGTCCAGCCAGCGCGCGGCTGTCGCGACCGCCAGAGGCTCGCCCGGGCCGAAATCATGGCCCGCGCCGGCGATCCGCACGAGATCGATCCGCGGGTTGTTCGCCGCGATCCGCTCGAGGACGGCGAACGGACCGAGCTCGTCTTTTTCACCCTGGACGACGAGCGTGGGACACGTCGTCCCGGCGAGAGCCGCCTCGTCACGCGGACGCGGGCGCTTCGCGGGCGCGATCGGATGGCCGAGGATGACGAGCGCATCCGGCGGCTCGTGCTCCGCGAGGAAAGCGCAGATGCGGCCCCCGAACGAGCGGCCGACAAGGGCGACGCGCTCGTGCCCTGCGGCGCGGAGCGCGTCGCGCGCGCCGCGGAGATCCTCGATCTCCGAGACGTAGTCCTTGCTCGGCCGGGATCCGCGCGTCCTGAAGGTCACCGCCTGCGAGGCGATGCCGAATCCGCCGAGCGCAGCCCCGAGCTTCTGCAGGATCGGCTGCTCCGCGGTGCCGCCATACCCCGGCGCAAGGACCGCCGCGCGTTTCAAGCCGGCGGCTTCGGAAGCTTCTGCGCGAGCGCGAGCGACGGGCCCAGAAGATCGCCCGCGGCCTCGAGGCGCGCGGACATGTTCATCATCGTGAAGGCATCGGGCCGTCCGAGCGACGCGATCTCGTCCCACCGGAGCGGCGCGGACACGGGCGCGCGGCGAATCGGACGAACGCTGTACGGCCCGGCTGTGGACTTGGCGCGCGTGTTCTGCAGGTAGTCGATGTAGATCCCGCGGCGCTTCGCTTTGCTGAATTCGAGCGTGACGAGCTTCGGCAGCTTCTCTCTGGTGAGCTGGCCCACGCGAAGAGCGAACGCGCGGCTCTCATCGAACGTGTATCGCCGGGCGATGGGGACGAGCACATGGATACCGCGCGAGCCCGTGGTTTTTGGGAAGCCGACGAGTCCGAGATCGTCAAGCACTTCCTTGACGGCGCGCGCGACCTCCTTCACGTCGTCCCACCGCGCGCCCTCGGCCGGATCGAGATCGATCATGACGTTGTCCGGCTTCTCCGGTTCGTCGGCGCGCGCGAGCCGCGGATGGATCTCGATCGCTGTGTAGTTCGCCATCCACACGAGGGTCGCCATGTCGTTCGCGAGGACGTAGGCGTTTTCCGGCTCCCGCGGATCGATCCAGCTCTTGATCCACTCGGGAGTGAATCCGGGCTTGTTCTTTTGATAGAAGTGCGTGCCGTGGATGCCGTCGGGGAACGGCTTCAAGGTGAGGGGCCGGTCGCGCAGCCAAGGCACGAGATACGGCGAGACCTCGGTGTAGTAGCGGATGAGGTCGGCCTTGGTGTAGCCGTCCTCGGGGAAGAGGACTTTCTCGAGGTTCGTCAGCTTGATGCGTTTGCCTTCGACCTCGAGCACTGACGGGACCCTTGCGGCTCCGTCATCGTTCCCCGATGGGGCCCTCGTTGTCGCGGCGCGCTTCGCGGCCTCCTGGGCTTTTTTTGCCGAGTCGCGGCGCTCCTCTCCCGTGGCGTCGTGCGGATCGACATCCGGACGAAGGCCGCGATAGGTCGGATGCCGGAGCGTGCCGTCCCGCGTGATCTCGGCGTACTCGACCTCACACACGAGCTCCGGGAGACACCACCGCGCGGGTTGATTCGTCCGCGGCTTCGTGGCGAACGGTGAGGTCGGCGACTCGTGCTCCTGCAGGATCACCAGCAGGTCGCGGAGCGTTCGTTCGTCGAACCCGGTTCCGACGTGCCCCACCGGCTGCAGCTTGCCGTCGCGGTAGACGCCGAGCAGGAGCGCACCCAGGGTCTTGGTGCGGCCACCCTGCCCCGCCGTCCATCCCCCGATCACGCACTCCATCGTGCGGAACGTTTTGATCTTCACCCACGCGGGCGACCGCGCGCCTGGCTGGTAGATCGAATCGAGCCGCTTCGCGACGATCCCTTCGATGCCCTGCTCTCGGGCCGCTTCGAAGAGCGCGACGCCGGTGCCCGGGAATCCTTCGCTCCGTCGGATCGAGCCCATCGGCGTCAACGCCTCGTCGAGGCGTCGCAAGCGCTCGCGGAGTGGCTTTCGGGTGAGGTCCTCGCCGTCCGCGTAAAGGATGTCGAAGACCTGATAGATGACCGGAGTCGATTTGCGGAGCTTGCGCACGGTGCTCTCGTCACTTACGTGCATGCGCGGTTGCAGGCGCTGGAAGCTCGGAACGCCCTTGGAGTCGAGCGCCACGATCTCGCCGTCGAGGATGGCGTGATACGCACCGGTGAGCGCCTCCGCGGCCTGCGTCGCCTCGGGATACTGCTTGGTGCAGTCGAGAAGGTTGCGCGTCTGAAGACGGACCTCTCCCCCATCGACGAAGGCGATCGTGCGCACCCCGTCCCATTTCGGTTCGTAGGTGAAGTCGGGCGAGTCGAAGGGCTCGTCGGCCGCCGCCGCGAGCATCGGCTCGATCTTCGATAGGAGCGGATCGTTCTTCGGCGGCGTGCCGTGCTTGATCATCAGCCAGTCGCGACCCTCGTTCTGCTTCGTCTGCACGATGACCCACTCGCCGTCGAGACGCCTGCCCTTCATGCGCACCTTCAGCTCGTTCGGCTTCTCTTCCAGTAGCTCATACGTGCCGGTATCCCAGATGGTCATCGTCCCCGCGCCGTAGCCGTCGGGAATCACACCGTGAAACGTCAGGTACTCGATCGGATGGTCCTCGGTGTGGACCGCGAGCCGCCTCTTTCCGGCCTCGAGCGGTGGCCCGTTCGGCACGGCCCACGAGGCGAGGATGCCGCGCATCTCGAGCCGAACGTCCCAGTGGAGCCGCGTCGCGTGGTGCCGATGGACCACGTAGCGACGCGTCTCTTCTTTCTCCGGCAGCCTGCCCTTCGGTTCGGGCGTGCGGCGGAAGTCGCGTTTGCGCTGGTACTCGGTGAGGCTCAATCTGTGGCCTTCGCCATTGTCGGGGAGGTCGCATCGTGACGTCCGCGCCGTTTTCGTCGCTGGTCAAGGACTACCTCGCCGACCGCTACGAGGAATCCCCGACCTGGGCCAGCATGCTCGGCCTCACCGCATACGACGAGCGCTCGGAAGACCTCTCGGCAGAGGCGTTCCGTCGTCGTGACGCGGCCGTGCTCGACTGGACCAAGCGCTTTGCGGCCGTGCCCGACGACAGCCTCACTCCGGCCGAGCGCATCGACCGTGACGTCATCCTCGCGTCGCTCCGCGGACGCGAGCTCATGCAGCCGCGCCTTGATTGGAAGCGGCAGCCGAATACCTACCTGAATCCCTCGCTGGGCGGCGTTTTCACGCTCTTCCTCCACCGTCTTCGGCCGGAGCGTGACCTGGCCGAGGCGGCGCGCGCGCGGCTTCACGCAGTCACCAGACACGTCGCCGACGGAAAAGCGAACGTGGACTTCGCGCTCGTCCCGCGCGTGTACCTCGATCGCGCGATCGGCCAGGCGAACGCGGCGGCGCGCTACGCCCGCGACCTTGTCCCCAAGGAGGTCAAGGACCCGACGCTCCGGCAGAAGGTCGCGGAAGCCGGAGCGACGGCGGCCGGCGCCTTCGAGGACTTCGCGGGGTTTCTCGAGACGAACAAGGCGCGCGCGTCCGGTGATTACGCGATCGGCGAGGAGCTCTACACGTCGCTCCTGCGGGAGAAGGAGCTCCTTCCGTTCGGCACGCGCGAGCTCCAGGGTCGCGGGCGGGAGCAGTACGACCTGCTTGCGAACGACGCGAACAAGATCGCGGCGCAGATCGACGGAGGCGGCACCTGGACGGAGGTTTGCGAGCGCCTGAACCGCGTGCACGCGCCGACGCCCGACGCGATGCGGGCAGAGTACGAGGAATGGACCGAGCGCGCGCGATCGTTCCTCGTGGACACCGGGCTCGTCACGCTTCCACCGGGCGAGCGCTGTACGGTCGAGCCGTCACCCCACTACCAGCGTCCGATCCAGGCGGTCGCGAGCTACAACCAGCCTCCCGCTTTCAGCGATTCGCTCCACGGTCACTTCTTCGTGCCCTACCCGCCCGACGGCACACCACCGGAGGAAGTCCAGAAGCGCCTCGAGGGAAACTGCAGCGCGGGGATCCCGACGACCGCCGTACACGAGGCGTACCCGGGTCACCACTGGCACCTCGTCATGGCCAAGCAGAACGGCTCGGACATCCGCCGCACGCACTTCACTTCGTATTTCGCGGAGGGGTGGGGTCTCTACGCGGAGCGCGTCATGCGCGAGCAAGGCTTCTTCACCGACCCGCGACACCTCTTGTTCCAGTACGAGGCGACGCTCTTCCGCGCCGCGCGCATCGTGGTGGACACGTCGCTGCATATGAAGGAGATGACCTTCGACCAAGCCGTCGAATTCATGGTGAAGAACGCGAACCTCACTCTCCCGAACGCGAAGGCCGAGGTCGGCCGGTACTGCTCCTGGCCGACGCAGGCCTCGAGCTATCTCACGGGGATGCTCGAGATCATCGACATCCGCACGCGATGGCTCGCCAAGCGCGGATCGGCCGACCGCGCGGCCCTCCGCGCCTTCCACGACGCGATCACGTCGACCGGCTCGATACCGACGTCACTCGCGGAGCGGGCGATCGCGAATTAGCTCGAATGGATCTTCCGCTCTGGGCAAACATCGTTCTCGTCTTCATCGCGATCTGGATCGTCGTCGTCGTGGTCCTCGTGATCATCGGCCGCGTCCTTCTTGCACGCGAGCTCGCTCTGCTCCTGCCGAACCTCGTCAGACTTTTCGGCGGGCTCCTGCGCGACGCTCGCGTCCCGCTCCGCGCGAAGATCGTGCTCGCGGTGGCGAGCGTTTGGCTCGCCTCGCCGATCGACCTCATCCCGGACTTCATCCCCATCGTCGGTTCGCTCGATGACGCGGTCGTCGCCGGGCTCGCCCTCCGTTTCGTCCTCCGCACGACCGACGGTGCGGTCGTCCGCGAGCATTGGCGCGGCGATCCGGCAACGCTTGAACGGCTCCTTCGGCTCGTCTCGTGGGGCGGCCGCCGCGGTACGCCGCGTGCGCTCCCTTGATGGGACCGTTATGATTCGCGCGGCAAGGCCGCGCGCAAAAGGGGAAAACGGCCAGTGAGGTGGTAGGGCATGCCGCGATCGATCTGGAAAGGCGTCATGAGCTTCGGGATGGTCGCCATCCCGGTGCGGTTGTATCTGGCGACGGAGAGCTCGAGCAAGGTCTCGTTCAACCTTCTCTGCCCGGAGCATCGGAGCCGCATCAAGAACAAGCGCTACTGCGTCGAGGGCGACCACGAGGTCGCTTGGGGCGACGTCGTACGTGGGTACGAGTACGAGAAGGGTAACTACGTCGAGCTGACGGACGAGGATCTCGAGAAGCTCCCCCTCCGTTCAAGCAAGGCAATCGACATCACCGGGTTCATCAAGGATGAGGAGCTCCCCGGCGCGCTCTATTACCAGTCGGCCTATTACCTCGAGCCCGAGAAGTCGGCCGAGAAGCCGTACGCGCTCCTGAACAAGACCCTGGCGAAGACCGGACGCGTCGCGATCGCGAAGTTCGCTTTGCGCGACAGAGAGCGCCTGGTCTCGGTGCGTCCGCAGGACGGCGCGCTCCTCATGAACACGCTCCATTGGCCGGACGAGATCCGCTCCACCGAGGACCTCGACGTCCCCGAGGAGGTGAAGGTCTCTCCCGCCGAGCTCAAGATGGCGGAGAACCTCGTCGGCATGATGGCGACCGAATTCGAGCCGTCCGAATACAAGGACGAGTACAAGCAGGCGATCCTTAAGCTGGTGGAGGCGAAGGTCCAGAAGAAAGAGATCATCGAGGCTCCCGAGCCGGAGGCCGAGACCACGGTCGTCGATCTCATGTCCGCACTCAAGGCGTCGGTCGAAAAGGCGAAGAAGAGCGGGGCGAAGAGCAAGAGCGTCTCGTCCGGTTCGTCGTCACGGACCGCGCGGAAGAAGGCGTCCTAGGACCTATCCTCGGCAAGTGCCCTCGCGCGAGCGACCGGAGAGTGGCGCGCATCCGACCCTCATCGATGTCGGCGAGGCGGCGAGCGCGGTGCCCCGCGCGCTCACACCGATGCGGCCACGTCTGGCGCGCCGCGCGTTCAATTCGCCCGAGTACATCTTCGAGCTGAAGTGGGACGGGATCCGCGCGCTCGCGTCGCATGACGCGACGGGACTGCGCGTGACCGATCGCGGGGGAGGCGACCTCCTTCCCGCTGTGCCTGAGCTCCGCGACCTACGCCTGCCTGAAGGAATGGTCCTCGACGGCGAGATCGTCGTCTGCGATTCACGCGGCCGTCCGAGCTACGACCTTCTCGCCGGCAGACTCGGACCAAAGGCCGCGAAACGGGGCCGCGGCCCGATCTTCGTCGCCTTCGACATGCTGTACGCCGACAGCCGCCCGCTCATCTCGCGGCCGCTTGCCGAGCGCCGGGCGCGCCTCCTCGGTGCCGGCCTGGGTTCGCGAATCCTCGCCGTGCCGGAGCACCTGGACGACGACGGCGAGCCCTTCCTCGATGTGGTGGCGGAATACGGGCTCGAGGGCATCGTCGCCAAGAGGCGTGACGGGCGGTATGTCCCGGGCGCACGCACCGCCGATTGGCTGAAATGCCATGTCACACCGCGCGCCGACGTGGTCGTCGGTGGTCTCGTCATCGACGATCACCGCGGCGCGCGCACCCTGCTGTGCGGACTGCGTGGTGAGGATGGGGCAATCGTCTTCGCGGGCGATGCATACGTCCCGCCCTTCCTCGGCGGGTGGCTCGATGTGGCGACGCGCGGTTTCGCCGCCGACGCATCGTGCTTCGCGACGCCGGTCGCCGTGCGCGATGGTCTTCGTTTCTTACGACCGCGTCTTGTCGCGATCGTCGAGCACGCCGGACTCGAGAACGGTGAGCTCCGCGATGCGCGATTCCGCGGTCTGCGACTCGATGGAAACCTCGACGATTGCCGCCGTCATGAGCCGGTCGAGGTCCCGTCCTATCCGCCGCACACCGCAAGCGATCGACCCCGCCTCATCGTTTTGAACAGCCTTCCCTTCCCGGTCTCCTGACCTTAGTATTGAAAAAACCCCGGAGGTCCAGCCCGTGCCGAAGTTTGTGTTCGTGACCGGAGGGGTCACTTCCTCGCTGGGCAAAGGCATCACCGCCGCTTCCCTCGGTCGCATCCTCTCCGCGAGGGGCCTCGCCGTCGCGTCGCTCAAGATGGATCCCTACCTCAACGTCGACCCCGGGACGATGTCGCCCTATCAGCATGGTGAGGTCTTCGTCACCGAAGACGGCGCCGAGAGCGATCTGGACCTCGGCCACTACGAGCGCTTCATCGACCGGAACGTCACGCGCGCGTCGAACGTGACCACGGGCCAGATCTACAACTCGGTCATCGCAAAGGAACGGCGCGGTGATTACCTTGGCGCGACGGTGCAGGTCATCCCGCATGTGACGAATGAGATCAAGGAGCGGATCCATCGTGTCGCCCGCGAGCAGCAGGCTGAGATCGTCGTCGTCGAGGTCGGCGGCACCGTCGGCGACATCGAATCGCTCCCCTACCTCGAGGCGATCCGTCAGTTCCGCAAGGACGTCGGCAAGCAGAACGTCCTTTATATCCATCTGACGCTCCTGCCTCGCGTCGCCACTGGCGAGCTAAAGACGAAGCCGACCCAGCACTCGGTGCGGGAGCTGCGAGCAATCGGTATCCAGCCGGACGTCGTAATCGCCCGCGCAGACGAGCCAATCGACGACGACCTGCGCGAGAAGATCGCGCTCTTTTGCGACGTGAAGCTCGACAACGTCATCAGCGAGCCGGACGCTTGGTCGATCTACGGCGTCCCGCTCATGCTCGAGGAGGCCGGTCTCGGGAAGATCGTCGTCGAGGAGCTCGGCCTCTCCGGCGCGAAGGAGCCCGACCTCACGGAGTGGAAGGCGCTCACCGAGCGCATCCGCGGCGCGCGCATTCCGCTGACGATCGGCCTCGTCGGCAAGTACATCGAGCTGCCGGACGCATATCTCTCCGTTGCGGAAGCGGTGCGTCACGCCGCGTGGGCGGCGGGCTGCGACGTGAAGCTCCAATGGATCGACAGCGAGCACCTCGAGCGCTCCGACGACGTCGAGCCGCTCGTCGGCCTCGACGGCATCGTCGTTCCAGGCGGCTTCGGGTACCGCGGCATCGAGGGTAAGGTGAAGGCGACCCGGTTCGGCCGCGAGCGGCGGGTTCCGACGCTCGGTCTCTGCATGGGAATGCAGTGCATGGTCATCGAGCTGGCGCGCACCGCCCTCGGCACAAACGACGCGAACTCGACCGAGTTCGACGCCTTCACGCCGCACCCGGTGATCGACCTCTTGCCGGAGCAGCGCGACATCGGCGACAAGGGCGGCACGATGCGGCTCGGGAGCTACCCGTGCGTCCTCGAGCCCGGGTCGGTCGCGGCCCGCTCGTACGGACAACCGATCGTGCTCGAGCGGCATCGTCATCGCTTCGAGTTCAATAACGCGTATCGCGAGCTCCTTCAGAGCCACGGCATGCGATTCACTGGCCTCTCGCCGGACGGACGCCTCGTCGAGATCGCTGAGATGCCCGACCACCCGTTCTATCTCGGCACCCAGTACCACCCTGAGTTCAAGTCGCGGCCCAACCGCCCTCATCCGCTGTTCATCTCGTTCATCGATGCCGCGATATCGTTCGCACGTTCGAACGGGCGCGCCGCGGAGGCGGCACCCCGCATGCAGGAGTTGCCAACCACATGAAGCTCTTTCTCGACACGGCCATCTACGAGGAGATCGCGGAGGCTGTGAACTGGGGCGTCATCGATGGCGTCACCACGAACCCGACGCTGATCGCAAAGGCCGGGCACGATCACGAGGAACAGGTCAAACGGATATGCCAGATCGTCGGCAACGTTTCGGCGGAGGTCGTCTCCGAGAAGAAGGACGACATGGTCGTCGAAGGTCGCCGCATCGCGGCCTGGCACAAGAACGTGATCGTCAAGGTTCCTCTCACGCCTGAAGGTCTCGCCGCCGGCAAGGTACTCGCGGGCGAAGGCATCCGGATCAACGTGACGCTCTGCTTCTCGGTGAATCAGGCGCTCCTCGCCGCAGCGATCGGCGCGTACATCGTGAGCCCGTTCGCCGGCCGGCTCGACGACATCAACGAGGACGGGATGCGGGTGGTCGCCGATATCGTGGCCGCCTACCGCCAGCAGGAGATCAAGACGAAGGTGCTCGCGGCGTCGATCCGCAACCCGATGCATGTCACCCAGGCGGCGCTTGCTGGCGCCGACATCGCGACGATGCCGTTCGGCGTGCTGAAAATGCTCTTCCTCCACCCTCTCACCGAAGCTGGACAGAAGAAGTTCCTCGAGGATTACCGGAAGACGCAGGAAGCGAAGCCCATGCCGACCGCCCGACAGGAGCCCGCGACGAAGCGCTAGCGGCGAGGCGCCTCGACGAGGAGCATGTCGCGCAGATCCGCGGTCGCCACACCGCAGAGGTCGAGCACGCAAAGCGTGAGCGCCGCCACGTCCGACTCGGCGCGTCCCGTCTTGATGACCTGGTCCGCCGCGTAGATCGCCTCGTACGCGCGTTGCACGTCGGCGCGGGTGACACGACGCGCGAAGGCAGTGGCTCGCTGTATCGCATACGGGCTGGAGCGGATCGCCTTGGCCATGCGCTCGGCGTCGGCATTGGTGCGCATGGCGGATGCGAACAGGAGCACCCGGAATTGCCAGAGGAGCAGGGCGAGGATCTGCTGGACGGCATTGCCGTCAGCTAGTAGCCGCTCAAGCGTGGCCACCGCGGTCCGCGCGTCTTTCCGGACGACCGCCTGCGTGAGCTCGAACACATCGGCCTCGATCGCCCCGTTCACGAGGGCCCGCACATCGGCTGCGGTCACCGTCGCATCGCCAACGTAAGCGCCGAGCTTCTTGATCTCCTGCTCCAGACGCTCGGTATCGCTGCCCGCCGCCGATGCGAGAGTCGCGACGGCTTCGCGATCGAGCTTGATTCCGTGAATGCGTGCGCGCGCGGAGATCCAACCGGGGACGTCGACCGGCGCGAGACGCTCGATGCGCTCGACTGATCCACCCGCGGCCTCGACCGCTTCGAGCAGATTCGAGGCGGGAACATTCGGAGCCTTGGGCCTTTGCCCGCGGCGTGAGCGAGCGGTCGCGAGGCGCTCGACGGCGACGAGCACGAGGGCCGCCTCGCGCGGAAATGAGGCGATCAGGTCCAGATCATTCAGCGCTTCGGCATGGTCGACGATCACGACGCGAGCCTCATCGACGGCGTCAAACAGGCCCTGGGCCTGGCCCGACAGCATGATCGCGCCGGGGGTGTCGAACCGCGCATCGTGACGCGTGATCCCGAGCATCCCGCCGAGACGCGGTTCGACCATCGCCCCTAGGTCGGTCGGTCCCGCGGGCGCGCCGGAAAGAAGCCCTGCGGCGAGCTCACCGAGGCGGAGGCGCGTGCGGAAGGGATCCTCCCCGTGGAGGAGAAAGACCATTCGCGTGGGTACGGACGACGAGCTGGGCACTGCCACCTTGATCGAGCTCCACCGTGCCGTCGCGGTCGGTGCGGTATGTGGGTACTCGGCCGAGCGCCGCGAGCGTCTCGGGCGTGGGATGACCATACCGGTTCTGCGCGCCGACGGAGATGACCGCCGCGCTCGGCCGAACAGCGTCGACGAGTGGCACGGCGTACGCGCTTGCGGCGCCGTGATGCGGGGGAACGTACACGCGCGCGGCGAGCGACCCTGGGCTCAGAAGAAGGTCGGCCTGGGCCTGTTCGGTCGCGTCCCCCATGAACAGCATCGAGAAGGAGCCACGCTCAAGGCGCAGCACGAGAGAAGGGACGTCAACACGCGGATCGCCATTCGGTGCGAGGACCGCGAGGCTCGCGTCGCCGACGCGGATCCGCATACCCGCGGCGACGGCGCGCCGCGTTACGTGTGCCCGCGCGATACGGTCGCCCCACGCCGTGGCGACGGCGCCGGGGTTCAAGCCGACGGGTTCGATCGCGACACCAACCTCGTATCGCTCGAGCACCCCGATGAGGCCGTCGGCGTGATCGGCATGCGCGTGCGTCAGCGCGACGACGTCGATCCGGCGATTCCACGGGGGAAGGCTCGCCCCGAGCTCGGCAAGGAGTCGCGCCGGGTCGGGGCCGCCGTCGACGAGAAGGGTTCTGCCGTCGAATTCGACGAGGAACGCGTCGCCCTGCCCAACATCGAGCGCACGCACCCGTACGCCGGACGGCGTCGGCCATAGCACGGCGGCCACGCTCCCGGCGACGAGGACGAGTACGAGCGCCGCGCTCACCCAGAGCGCCCGCCGCGCGAGATGGGATCGCGAAGGAAGCCGAACCCCGTGGGGGCTGCGCCATCGGATCTGTCCGCCGATGGCGCGCGCAAGTCGTGACACCCTAGCGGGCCCGAAGAAAAGCGCGACCGCGACCAGAGCGCCGTACGCGAGTCCAGCAAGCGGACCATCGGGAACGGCGAGCGACGCAAGCGGCAGCCCCGCGGACGTCTCGACGACGACGCGCAACAGGAAGGCGAGCGCGTAGGCGAGCAGACCAGGCAGCTGCGCGAGATCGAGCGAGACCGTGCCGAGCGCGGACGTCGCGGCACCGGCGAGCATGAGCGGCGGAAAGAGCGGCACGGCGACGAGGTTCGCGAGCGGTGAAACGAGAGAGACCCGCCCGAAGACCGCCGCGATGATGGGAATCGTGGGCAGCGTCGCCGCGAGCGTGGTGGCCAGACCCTGGCGAATCGCACCCGGTAGAAAGGCGAGACGCCGCGAGATGGGATCGCCGAGGTAGAGGAGACCGCCGGTCGCGGTGGCCGAAAGCAGAAAGCCGACATCGCCGATCGCGGATGCGTCGATTCCGACCATCGTCGCCACGGCGAGCGCGAGCGCGTTGTCCGTGGCCGGCCGGCGGCCGAAGGCAAGACCGAGCGACGCTACGACCGCCATGACCGCCGCGCGCGCGACGCTGGGCGCGAGTCCCACGAGCACGCTGTACGCGAGGACGCACGAGACGGTCAGGGTGGCGGTGATCGCGGGGCGGACGCGGCCACGCGCGACGAGCGCGACCGCAGTCGCGACGAGGGTCATGTTGAAGCCGGATATCGCGAGCAGATGCGAAGTGCCGCTGCGCGCGAAGGCGCTCGCGAGGTCGGCGTCGACGGCGGCGCGCTCGCCGAGGACGATCCCACGAACGATGCCACCCTCTGGCTCCGGGACCAGTCGGCGCAACGGCTCCGCGAGCGCTTCGCGAAGCCCGTCGAGCGGGCCAGCGTGGCGGAGGTCGAAACCGAGGGGTAGGGGGCCGAACAGAGTTGCCCCGGCGGAGACCCCTGGCGGCGCGATCTGCACCGCGAGGGCGATGCCGACCGCGCCCGCCGCCGCGGGAAGGAGGGGCGCCCTGAGGACCGCGGTCACCGCGTGGTGACCAAGTCCTTTATGTCGGCGAAGACTCGAGCGGTCACCAGGCCGCGCGTTTGGAGCTCCTCGACCCGCGTAAACGGGTGACTCCCGCGCGAGCGGACGATCCGCGCGGCGATGGTGGGCCCGATCCCGGGAAGGGCCTCGAGCTCTGAGGCGGTCGCGTGGTTCAGGTCGATCTTCAGCTGCGCGTCGCTTCCCCCGCTCCCCGCGGGTACGGTCTCACCTGGGCGGGGTACGTAGATGCGCTGTCCGTCGCGGACCGGCGCCGCCTTGTTGAGCGCGACGAGGTCGGCCTCCTCTGTCGCACCGCCCGCTGCGGTCAGGCCGTCGGCGATCCGGGAGCCCGCCGTAAGTCGGTACACGCCCGGGTGGGCGACCGCGCCCGCGACGTCCACGACGATCGGCGGCTCGGGCGAACGCGTCGGCGCCGGAGTGTCTTCTACGACTACGACCGGCTGAGCGTCGCCCCCGTGCAGGCGTGCCAGCGTGAGAGCGACGACGGCGACCGCCGCGATCGCGAGAAGAATGAGGATCGTTCTGCGCACTCGCGGAGGGTGAGCGGCACGAGACGTCGTGCATAGCCCCGCAACGCACCAATGCTGTCGTCATTTTTGACGACAGCCTGTCGTCAATTCGTGCGGCGGCCCTGTTGCTGCTGTTGCATCTGGACGATCGCGACTGGCAAGCCCCCGATGGAGGCGCCGTCGACCTCGAGGTCGAACTTGTGCGTCCCGTAGCTCGTGAAGCTCATGTTGTTCAACTCGACGATCACGTTCACGTCCTGGCCGGCGACCGCGTGGACAGAGATCTCGGGTGGGTTTGGCATGGCTTGCTGGCCGTCCGGCCGCAGAAGACGGACCTTGACGGTATGGGCGCCGACCTCGAGCCCGAGGATCGCCACGACGAACATCCGCGGGTGCTGCGCCGGTAGCCCGCTCACGGAGATGTTGCGGAAGATGCCCATCAGGCTGACCTTACCGTCCTGGCCGACGAGAGCGTGGTCGCAGAGGGCCGCGAGGCGAATCTCGGCCGTCATGACCGCTGCTTCGTGACGATGCTCACCAGGCGGTCGGGTACGACGATCTTCCGCTCGATGACGCGGCCATCCAGGGCGGCCTTCACCTTTGGGCTGGCAAGCGCGAGATCCTCGGCTGCCGCCGTGGAGATACCGGCCGGCGCAATGATGCGTTCTCGCACCTTTCCATCGATTTGAACGACCAGTGTGACCTCGTTCGCCGCCGCCGTCGCCGCGTCGAACGCCGGCCAGCTCTGCCGGTGCACCGAGCCACGGCCCCCGCGACGCTCCCAGAGCTCCTCGGTCAGGTACGGCGCGAAGGGAGCCAGGAGAAGCAGCAGGGTCGACACGCCTTCGTCGCGGCTCGGACCCGTCGCGTGCTGCAGCGCGTTGGACAGCTCCATCATCGCGGCCACCGCCGTGTTGAACGAGTAGGTCTGCAGGTCCTCGGTGACCTTCGCGATCGTACGGTGGACGGCGCGGTCGACATCGGGATCTCGGGGACCAGGCGGTTGGGCCTCGGCCTGAGCCATCTCCCATACGCGCCGCAGGAACCGATGGACGCCCTCGATGCCGGACGCGTCCCAATCCGCCCCATCGACCCACGGACCCATGAACATCATGAAGAGGCGGAGCGTGTCGGCGCCGTATTTCTCGACGTACGCGTCGGGGGTCTGCACGTTGCCGCGGGACTTCGACATCTTTCGTCCCCTGAACACGATGGTGCCCTGGTACCGGAAACGCAGCGCGGGCTCGTCGAACCACAGCTCACCCAGATCGCGCAGCGCCTTCGCCATGAAGCGCATGTACAGCAGATGCAGGATCGCGTGCTCTACGCCGCCGGTGTATTGCTGGACCGGCAGCCATTTCTTGCCGAGATCTTTGTTCATGAACCCCTTGTCGTATTTGGGATCGACGTAGCGGTACATGTACCAGGAGGAGTCGACGAATGTGTCCATCGTGTCGGTATCCCGGCGCGCCGGCCCCCCGCACTTCGGGCACCTCGTGTCGACGAACGCCGCGACGTGGGTCAGCGGCGAGCCACCTCGGCCGGTGAACTCGACGTCGCGTGGCAGCACGACCGGGAGCTGGTCGTACGGGACCGGTACCGCGCCACAGCGCTCGCAGTGCACGATCGGGATCGGCGTTCCCCAGTAACGCTGGCGCGATATGAGCCAGTCGCGCAGGCGATATGTGACCGATGGGCCGCCGATGCCACGCTTCTTGGCCTCGTCCGCGACCGCCTTCTTGCCTTCCTCGCTGCGTTTGCCGGTGAAGGGGCCGCTCCGGACCATGGTCCCCTCCCCGGTGTGGGGCGCGTCCAGGCGTTCGTCCTCTTTTCCGTCCGGCGAGATGACCTCCCGGATCTCGAGGCGGTACTTCTTGGCGAACGCGAAGTCGCGCTCGTCGTGGCCGGGAACGGCCATGATCGCGCCGGTCCCATAGGTCGCCAGAACGTAGTCGGCGACCCAGATCGGGATGCGTTCGCCGGTGAAGACGTTGCGGGCGAACGTGCCGGTGTCGACCCCTGTCTTCTCGCGCTCCGCCGAGGTGCGCTCGATCTCGGCCATGTTGCGCGCCGTCTCGACGTAGCGGTCGACCTCGGCCCGCTTGGCTGGCGCGGTGATCTTCGCGACGAGCGGGTGTTCGGGCGCCAGGACCATGAAGGTCGCGCCGTAGATCGTGTCGGGGCGCGTGGTGAAAAACCGTATCGCGTCGCCCACGTGGCCCTCGACCGGAAACGCGAGCTCAGCCCCTTCCGAGCGGCCGATCCAGTTCGTCTGGAGCACGCGCACGCGCTCGGGCCAATCGAGGCCCTCGAACCGGAGCAGCTCGTCGGCGTACTCCGTGATCTTGTAGAACCACTGCGTCATCTGCCGCTTCACGACGAGGGTGTCGCATCGCTCGCACCTTCCGTTGATGACCTGCTCGTTGGCCAGCACGGTCTCGTCGCGCGGACACCAGTTGACCGGCGCGTCGGCACGGTAAGCCAGACCTTTTTCGAGCAGTTTCAGGAACATCCACTGGTTCCAGCGGTAGTACTCCGGGTAGCACGTGACGACTTCGCGTCGCCAGTCGATCGCGGCGCCCATGCGGTTGAACTGATCGCGCATGTGCGCCATGTTCTTTTCGGTCCACACCGCCGGGTGGATCCCGCGGTCGATCGCCGCGTTCTCGGCATTGATGCCGAAGGCGTCGAAGCCCATCGGGAACAGCACGTTGTGACCGCGCATGCGAAGAAAACGTGCGGCGGCGTCCGGCGGAGCGAACGCGTACCAGTGACCTACGTGTATCTCGCCCGACGGGTACGGGAACATCGTCAGGAAGTAGAAGTTCGGCTTGTCCGAAACGTCGGGCGTGTTGTGGAGGCCGGACGAGGCCCAGCGATCGCGCCATTTCTCTTCGATGGCGGCCGGTGTGTAGCGATCGATCTTCTTTTCCACTTCGCTCGTCATATCGACCTCCTTTCAGGAATACAAAAAGGCCTTCCGTCCGCTTACGCGGCCAGGGGCCCTGCCCCTGGGGACGAAAGACCTCCGTGGTACCACCCCAATTGAGGGCATCGTGTCCGCGGCTTCGCCGCGTGGAGCTGGCGGGATTCGAACCCGCGACCCCCACACTGCCAGTGTGATGCGCTCCCACTGCGCCACAGCCCCGATGCTCTCCGCTCGAGCACGTTGATAACGGGCGTGACCCCGGCGGGAGTTAGCGCCTAGACGGTTGTTCCGCGCTCCCGCGACGCCGGCTCACACCTGCCGCCGGCTCTCTTCGTCGAGGGGAACGCGCGTACTGGTCCCGTTCGTGGCCGTTCGCGAAAAGTATACGGACTAAGGGCCCTCGGGCTCGCGGCGCATCGAGATCGATTGGAGAACGCCGAGGGCGAAACAGATCGAAACGAGCGAGCTGCCACCGTGCGAGATGAACGGAAGCGGGATGCCGGTGACGGGCATGAGCGAGATAGCCATCCCGACATTCACCATGATCTGGAAGAGGAGCATCGTCGCGATCCCCGCACCTATCAGCATCCCGAAGGGATCCTTGGCGCGAAGCGCCACGCGCAGAGCGGCGATAAGCAGCACGATGTAGAGCGCGAACAGGATCACGGCGCCGGCGAAGCCGAGGTCCTCCGCGAGGCCGGAGAACACGAAGTCCGACTCCGCGATCGGCAGGTATCCAAGCGGCGATTGCGTGCCGGCCGTGAGCCCCTTCCCCGTCGCGCCGCCCGAGCCGACGGCGATGAGCGACTGGATGATGTTCCAGCCGGCACCCTGCGGATCCGAGTAGGGATCGAGGAAGGCCGAGAGCCGCGCTTGTTGGTATTCCTTGAGCAGGGACCAAACGACCGGGAATGACGCCGCCGCGACCGCGACGAGCGCGACGAGCTGCCAGATCCGCGCACCGGCCAGGAACGCGATGCCGAAGAAGATCGCGATGAACACGAGGCTGGTCCCGAGGTCGGGCTGCCGGTACACGAGGAGCACCGCCGGCGCGAGCAACCCGAGCCCAAGCAGCATCGTCAGCGGGGAGCCGATCGACGCGCGGCGATCGGCGAAGAACTTCGCGAGCACGATGATCATCAGGACCTTCGCGACCTCACTGAACTGGAAGGAAAGGCCGGCGATGTTGACCGACCGCTGCGCGCCGAGGCTCGACGTACCGATCGCGAGCACCACCGAGAGCAGCCCAAGCGTGAAGACGTACAGCAGGGGCGCGAACGCGCCGAGCCACGCGTAGTCGAAGAGCGCGATCGCGGCCATCGCCGCCATCCCGACCGCGGCCCATATCGCGCCGCGGATGACGAACTGCATCGGATCTCCGGTGAACGTGCGTGTCTCGGCGGTCGTCGAGTACGTCATCACGAGGCCGTAGCCGATGAGGAGCAGGGTCACGATCAGTAGGATCGGATCGAGCTGCACCCACCGCCGCGGGGCCGGCCGGTCGTGCAGCGGCGTCGCGGGACGCGACAGCGCCAGGGGTCGGACGCTCACTTAGTCGCCCCGAGGTACTGCTCGAGGATCCGCTGGGTCATCCCGATGGCCGGGTTCAAGCACAGCTCGCAGAGCGACTTCGATGAGTCGTACGTGAAGATCACCATGGCGATCTGCGCCGTCGGGTCCGTGTTGTCGGCCTGCGGGACGAACGACACGAACCAGTTGTGGAACCCGAGCTTGTTGCGGCCGGCGCTGTCCTTGCCGGCCGAAGCGCCGAATTCGGCTGTGCCCGTCTTACCTGCGATCGGGATCCTTAAGTTCGGCATGTACGCGTGGCCGATCGTCACGACGCGACGCGCGGACTCACGAAGCAGCCGGAGGTTCTCCTGGGTCATGTCGAGTTTCTGTGATTTCCACTCAGGGATCGGCACGTTCTTGCCGAAGGCGTCCGTCACCTGTTTTAGAAGATGCGGCTGCCAGAGCGTCCCGCCGTTCGCGACCGCGGCATATGCGTTCAGGAGCTGCAGCGGCGTGACAGCAACAAAGCCCTGCCCGATCGCCTCCTGGTACGTGTTGCCGATCGTCCAAGGCTCGTCGAAAGTCGCCAGCTTCCACTGAGGGTCCGGCATGATCCCGCCATTCTCGTTTGGAAGATCGATCCCCGTAGGCGCGCCGAAGCCCAGCATGCGGGCGTACTTCGCGATCGCTTCCGGGCCTACACCGTGGACACTCGGCGCGAACGGCGTCCCACCGGCCAGGGTGTAGAAGTAGATGTCGCTCGAGTGAGCAAACCCAGTGACGAAGTTGAGCGAGCCGTGGGCGCGCCAGTCGTAGAACGTCGTTCCGCTGACGCTGAAGGAGCTCGCCGAGACGTTCACGACGGTGTCCCGCGTCGCGGTGCCCTCCGAGAGCGCGGAGAGGCCGGTGACCATCTTGAAGGTCGATCCCGCCGGGTAGCGGTCGCCGATCGCCTTGTTCACGAGCGGATGGCGGTCGTCTGCGTTCAGTGCGTCAAGCTCCGCCGTCGTGATCCCGCGGGCGAACATGTTGTTGTCATATCCAGGGATGGAGACCATCGCGAGGATCTCGCCGTTCTGCGGATTCATCGCGACGCCGACGGCCTGCGTGAACTTGTCTTCGTCAACGCCCTTGCGCAGTTCGGCATCGAGGAGTTTCTGGAGACGGTCGTCGATCGTGAGCGCGACCGTGTTCCCGACTGTTGGCCGCTGCAGCGCGAGCGTCTTGATCTCGCGTTGCGCGGCATCGCGCTCGATCTCGCGCCAGCCGTACGTCCCGCGGAGATATCGCTCGTAGACGTCTTCGATGCCGGTCCGTCCGAGATCGTCGTCGGCGAGATAGCCGCTGTCCTTTAGCGTCGAGAGCTCCTGCTCCGTGAGCGGCCCGGTGTAGCCGATCACGGGTGCGTACAGGGTGCCGTCCGCGTAGAAACGGATGCTCTCGGGGTCGACGCGAACGCCGGGAAAGAGCTCGGCGCGCTCGGTGACTGCGAGCGCGATCTCGCGCGGCACCGGGGTCTTGGAGATGCGCACGGGCTCGTAGGGATTGCGGATCCGCTGGGCACGGATGGCGTCGCCGACCGACTCGCTTGAGACATCGAGGAGCGAACCGAGCCGCTGCGAGAGCTCCCCTTCTCGGGTGCGTGGCAGGTCGACCGGGATCACGCTAACCGCGAAACCCGGGATGTTGCGCGCCAGAACGTACCCCGTCCGGTCGACGATGCCGCCGCGCTCGGCCGCAACCGGCAACCGCACGATCCGGTTCTGCTCGGAGAGCTCGTGGTAGTAGTCGCCACGGACGATCTCGAGGTCGTACAGCCGCGCGGTGAGGGTCGTGAAGACGATGAAGATAGTGATCCCGAAGGCGATAAAACGCCGGATCGGCACGAAGGAGCGTCCGTTTTGTCTCACCAGACTCCTAACGCTCCCTGCTTCTCAGTGGCGCGGCGCAAAAGTCGCGCAACGGGATAGATCGCGACAGCAAGCAAGCCGGTGTAGAGGGCGCTCGCGACGGTCGCACCCGCGGCGAGCGGCAGTGACGAGATGGCCTCTCCCGTGACCGCGAGGATGCCGATGTAGATGAGTCCGGCGGCGACCGCCGCAAGTCCGACGAGCACCGCGCCAGCGATGATCGGCGTTGGCCGCCCTGGCCCGGCATCACGAAGTCCAACGGCCGCGACGGGCGGGAGGGAGGCGAGAGCAAAGGCACCGAGCGGTCCCGCGGATATGAGATCCGACGCAAGCCCACCGAGGAACGCCCACCAGACTCCCTCGCGCGCCCCAGCCGCGATCGACCACGAGGCAGCTACCAATATCGGTAGCGACGGGCGGGCGCCGCCGACCGCGATGAGGGGCGCGACGGTCCCCTGGAGGAGAGCCGCCGTCAATGGGATCAGGATGCCGAGCAAGAAGCGCATCGTTCCCCCTTCGCGGGACCAGACGGCGGTGGACATGCCTTCGTTCCGCTCGTCCGCTTACGAGTGCGCGCGCCGACCAAGGGCGCGCGTCGCCGCTGGGGGCGCGGGGTGCGAGACTTCGAGCTCCTGCTCGAGTTGCGGGAACGGGTCCTCGTCCCGAAGCTTCGCGCCCAAGTAGATGAGGACAAGGCGAAGCGTCGCTGCGACCGGCACGGCGACGAGGACGCCGAGGAGGCCGTACAGGGCGCCCCCTGTCAGCAACGAAAAGATCACGACGGCCGGGTGCAGCTTCACGATCCGGCCGATAACGAGGGGGATCACGAAATAGTCCTCGGCGTGCCGGAGCACCGTGTACATCACGGCCACGATCGCGACGTACCAGATCTGCGATAGCCCCCATGGCGCGGGATGCCCCAGTGCGACCAGGCACGCGATGGCACCGGCGGTGATCGGCCCAACGATCGGGATCACTTCGAGCACACCCGTCATGACCGCAAGCAGCAGCACGAACGGGACCTGCAGGATCGAGAGGCCGACGAATGTGGCGGTCGACATCACGCCGATGAGGAACATCTGACCGCGGACATAGCGACCGAGCAGCGCGTTCACCTGCGAGAACAGCGGGATGAGCTCGTTGCGCTGACTCGCGGGAAGAATGCGGCGGAACCACTGAAACAGACGTGGCGCATCACGAAGAAGGAAGAAGGTCGCGATGAGGAAGACCAAGAGCTCGAGAAGGAAATGGCCGAGGCCGACGATGAATGGCACCGCGCCGCGAGCGACCATCTGCGTGAGGTCGCCGATCCCGGCAAAGTTCACGATCAACGCGTCGAGGTCTTCGAGTCCAATCTGATCAGCGGTCTCGGCGAGGGTGTTCTGCGCGTTCGCCACGAGGGTCGGCAGCGTGCGTTGGAGGTCGCGAAGTTGATCAAGCGCCAGCGGAACGAGCAGCCGACCGCCACCAATTATGGCCGCGAGCAGTCCGATAAAGACGATCGCCGCCGCTGCGGTGCGTGGCAGAGAAAGACGACGCTCGAGGAGACCGACCACTGGGAGCAGCACAAAAGCCAACACGCCGGCCCAGACGAATGGGCGCACGATGTCTCCGGCGCGGTAGACGATGTACAGCGCGGCGACCGCGAAAAGGGCGACGACGACGCGTTTGGTCGTGCTACTCCAACGGGCTCCCATGCTGTATCCGGATTATCAGGCCGACGCAGCGCTGGATGGGGTCCGATCGGTCGCTACCTCGCTATCTAAAATGGGCGCACTAGGCGCCCGTCAAGACGGTCGCGAAACACGAGTAGCGGGTAGTCGGCGAGGCTCACCTCAGCTAGAATGGAGCGCACGAAACACTCCGCTTCTACTCCGAGTTTTACCCCAATTTCGGCCGATGTTTCACGTGTGACAAGGCTGCCAAGTTGACGATTCTCGTCGTCAGCAACCAGAAGGGCGGGGTGGGGAAGACAACGACTGCCATCAGCGTCGCTGCGTCACTCGTCGAGCAAGGAGAGCGGGTTCTGATCGTAGATCTCGATCCCCAGGCGAACGCGACCAGTGGGCTCGGCATAAGCAAGGCCCCGCCGAATCCTATCTACGGTCTCATCCTGAAGGAGCTACCAATCGACGAGGCGATCATCCCAACGGCTATCCCGGGCCTCGACATCATCCCCTCCGGCCCGGACATGGCTGGCGCCGAGGTCGAACTCGTGCCGCTCCTGGCACGCGAGTACCGGCTACGGCAGGCTCTCCGCTCGACGCGGAACTACGACACCGTGCTTGTGGACTGCCCGCCGTCCCTCGGACTGCTGACAATCAATGCGCTCACCGCGGGCGACGTCGTCGTTATCCCCGTCCAGTGCGAGTACTACGCGCTCGAGGGTCTCGCGCAGCTGCTCTCGACCATCGAGGCGGTCCGAATGCATCTCAACGAGCGGCTTGAGGTCCTCGCCATAGTTCTGACGATGGAAGATCGTCGGAACCGGCTCTCCATCCAGGTGATCGACGAGGTCCGACGCCATTTTCCCAATCTCGTCGCCGACGCGCGAATTCCGCGGGCGGTTCGCTTGGCCGAAGCGCCGAGCCATGGCCTGCCCATCTCGGTCTACGACCGGCGGTCGGCTGCCGCTCAGGCGTACGACGATCTCGCAAGGGAGCTCTCGGCACGTCTGAGAGCCCGCGCTCCCATCGCTCTCGGCGGGGCGATCGCCTGATGGCGCGGAGCGGCCTTGGCCGCGGTCTCGATGTCCTCCTGGGTCAATCCGATCCTCCCGTCCGGGTCACGTCCGAACGTCCGCCGACGAGTGAGATCCCGCTCGAGCTTGTCCGGCCGAACCGTCACCAGCCGCGCACGGCCTTCGACCCGGAAGGCCTCTCCGAGCTTGCCGCATCTATCTCTCGACACGGCGTTCTGCAACCGATAGTGGTATCGGCCGAGGGGGATGGGTACGAGCTCGTCGCCGGTCACCGGCGCGTCCTCGCGGCGCGGCTCGCCGGCAAGACGACGATTCCGGCCGTCGTCCGCGAGGAAGTGGGGGATCGCCTCGAGCTCGCGCTCATCGAGAATCTGCAGCGCACCGATCTGAACGCGATCGAGACGGCGCGCGCGTACAAGCTCTTACTGGAAACGTACGACCTCACCCAGGAACAGCTCGCCGAGCGACTTGGGAAGTCCCGTTCGTCCGTCGCCAACATGCTTCGGACGCTCACCGCGCCTCAGGCGCTCCAAGACGCCGTGATCGAGGGAAAGATCGGCGAGGGCCACCTCCGCGCTCTCCTGCCGCTACCTCTTTCGGATGCACTCCGAGCGCTCGCGGCCGTGATCGCGAAGAGTCTCTCCGTCCGCGAAGCTGAGGCTCTCGCACGGAAGATGGTCCACGCGACGCGTCGAGCACGAGCGCGGCCGCGGCTCCGGGGCGGCGACCCCGACCTGGCTCAGGTCACGTCCGAGCTCCGCGCGGCACTCGGAACGAAAGTGGAGGTTCTCCGCGGTCGACGCGGCGGCCGCATCGCGATCCAGTTCTATTCCGACGAGGATTTCGAGCGACTCTACGAACTGCTCGTCAGGGCGGGGAAGAACTGAACGTGGCTGTAAGGAAAGACATTCCCGGCGACGACAAGCGCAAGCGCCGCCCCACGGCATTGCCTTCATATGGCGCAGGGGATATTCAGGTCCTCGAAGGCCTCGAGGCGGTCCGCCGACGCCCCGGCATGTACATCGGGACGACGGATCTGCGCGGCCTGCATCACCTCGTCCGCGAAGTTCTCGACAACTCCATCGACGAGGCGATGAACGGAACCTGCGATCGAATCGACCTCTGGATCCACAAGACCAACGACATCACGGTCGCCGACAACGGCCGGGGGATCCCGGTCGGGCCGCACCCGACGCAGAAAGATGCGAAGGGCAAGGCGATGGACGCGCTTCAGGTCGTCATGACGATCCTGCACGCCGGCGGCAAATTCGGCGGCGCCGGGTACAAGGTCACCGGCGGCCTTCATGGAGTAGGCGTCTCGGTGGTGAACGCGCTCGCGTCCGAGATGGTCGTAGAGGTCCACCGAGACGGGAAGATCTTCACTCAGTCATATGAGCGCGGGAAACCGACGAGCGCCGTCCGCGCGATCACCAAGCAACAGCTGCCGTCGCCGGCGTCGTTGCCCTGGCGCGACCCGGCGCGCTTGACCGGGACGGTCACCCGTTTCACGCCGGATAAGGAGATGTTCCCGGTCATCGAGTGGGACACCACCGTCATCACGCAATGGCTTCGCGAGACCGCGTATCTCAACAAGCGTCTGTGGCTCGGACTGCACGACGAGCGCACCGGCACCGAAGAGAGCTACTACTTCGACGGCGGCGTCATCAGCTTCGTGCGCCACCTAAATCGGACGCACGAAAACCTGCATCCGAAACCGATCTACGTGGAGCGGACGTTCGAGAACAACACGATCGCCGAGGTCGCGCTGCAGTACAACGACACATTCGCGGAAAAGGTCTACACGTTCGCCAACAACATCAATACGATCGACGGCGGCGCGCACCTCACCGGGTTCCGCACCGCCCTGACCCGCACGATCAACGCATACGCGCGCAAGAGCGGCGCGTTGAAAGACGCCGACCCGAACCTGACCTCGGACGACGTACGTGAGGGGCTGACTGCCGTCATCAGCGTCAAGATCCGCGAGCCACAGTTCGAAGGGCAAACCAAGACGCGGCTCGGTAACGCCGAGGTCGCCGGCCAGGTCGCGACCGCGGTCAACGACGCGCTCGGCCAGTACCTCGAGGAGAACCCGTCGGACGCCCGACGCATCGTCGAGAAGTGCCTGACCGCGTTCCGCGCGCGCGAGGCGGCGCGCAAGGCACGCGATCTCGTCCAGCGCAAGGGCGCCCTCGACGGATTCTCTCTGCCCGGCAAGCTCGCCGATTGCTCGGAGCGCGATCCCGAGAAGTGCGAGATCTTCATCGTCGAAGGCCCCTCCGCCGGCGGCAGCGCAAAGGGCGGCCGGGACCGGCGCACGCAGGCGATCCTGCCGCTCCGAGGCAAGATCCTGAACGTCGAGAAGGCGCGCGCCGACAAGATGCTGGGGAACGAGGAGATCAAGGCGCTTATCACCGCGCTCGGCACCGGAATAGGGGATTACTTCGACATCAAGAAGCTCCGCTACGGCAAGACGATTCTCCTCTGCGACGCGGACGTCGACGGCTCGCACATTCGCACGCTCCTCCTCACTTTGCTGTACCGGCACTTCCGGCCGCTCGTCGAAGATGGCCGCATCTACATCGGCCAACCACCTCTGTATCGGCTCCAGCTCGGCAAGGAAGTCCGGTGGGCGTATTCCGACAACGAGCGTGACAAGTCAATCAAGGACCTGAAGACCACCGCGAAGACCAAGCGGGATGACCGAAAGAAGGCCGCGGGCGAGAAGGCCGCCGCCGACGGAGACAAGGCGACTGCTCGCACCCGTCGTCGTGCCGCTGAGGAGGCCGAAGAGCAGGCCGACGTCGCCTCCACGAATACCGACGAGGGCACGGACGACGGGAAGGGCGGACGCGAGCCTGCGATCGCCCGGTACAAGGGACTCGGGGAGATGAATGCCGAGCAACTCTGGGACACCACGCTCAACCCCGCGACCCGGACGCTTCGGCGTGTCACCCTCGAAGATGCGGAGCTAGCGGATCTCGTCTTCGACGAGCTCATGGGTAACGAGGTCGAGGGTCGAAAGAAGTGGATCATGGCGAATGCGAACAAGGCGGCCCTCGACATCTAATGGCGAAGCTCTCCGAGCTCGGCGTCGATTTCCAACACTGGTGTTTCGCGTGCGGGCAGCTCAACCCGGGCGGGCTGCACCTCGAGTTCGAGGTGTCGCGCGATCGTGCTGAAGCGCCGTACACCGCGCTCCAGCGCCATCAGGGTTACGACGGTCTGCTTCACGGTGGCGTGGTGACGGCACTCCTCGACGAGGCAATGGGCTGGGCGATCTTCCATCAGGGCATTTGGGGCGTGACAGCCAAGATCAACGTCACGTTCCGGCATCCGGTCGCCATCGGCGAGCACCTCCGAGTCATTGGCGAGATCGCGCGCGACCGTGGCCGCCTCATCGAGACGCACGGGACCGTCGACCGCGCCGATGACGGCACCGTGTTGGCCGAGGCCGAGGCGACCTTTCTGCGGATGCCCGAGGGCCGCCGCCGCGAGCTGGAACGACGCTATGCAGGGGTGGACGACGCGTTCGCACGCGTGCGCGCTGCCGTCGAGCATGAAGAGCGCGCGGCCGAGCACGGGCGAACCTAGATGAGTGAGCAGATAACGTGATCGAAGAACCAACGAACGAGCGGGTGATCGGCGTCGAGCTCGAGCACGAGATGCGGCAGGCCTATCTCGACTACTCGATGAGCGTGATCGTCGCTCGCGCGCTCCCCGATGTTCGCGACGGCCTCAAGCCTGTTCAGCGCCGGATCCTCTACACGATGCTCGAGGAGGGCCTGCGAAACGACCGGCCGTTCCGGAAGTCGGCAAACGTCGTCGGCGTCGTCATGGCCAAGTACCACCCCCACGGGGACGTTCCGATCTACGACGCCCTCGTCCGGCTCGCTCAGGACTTCGCCGCGCGTTATCCCCTCGTGCAGGGACAGGGGAACTTCGGGTGCTTCACCGGCGAGACCAAGGTCGAGCTTTACAACGGCGAGCAGAAACCCTTCACGGAGCTCGTCGAGATGGCGCACAAGGGCCTCCGAGCGGAGATCTTCACGGTCGACCCGCACCGGAACGTCCGCATTAAGCCCCTCCGTGCGCCGCGCCTCGTCCGCCGCAACGACCCCGTCGTGAAGGTCACTCTCGAGTCAGGTGCGGAGATCGTCTGCACGCCCGACCACAGGTTCATGCTGCGCGACGGGACGTACCGCGAGGCGCAGCAGCTCAAGGCGAAGGACCAGCTCATGCCGTTCTCGCGGAGCGCCATCCCCGAGCGTCTCCACCGCACCGGCGCGTTCCCGATCCCGGCGAGCCTGACCCAGAAGGTGAGCAAGGTCGAGCCCGCGGGCCGCGCGGACGTGTACGACCTGACCGTCGACCTCACCCAGAACTTCGCGCTCGCCGCCGGCGTGTTCGTCCACAACTCGATCGACGACGACCCGCCCGCGCACATGCGTTACACGGAAGCGCGCCTCGCCGCGATCTCGACCGAGATGCTCGCCGACATCGAGAAGGAAACTGTCGACTGGGTGCCGAACTACGACAACCGGCATCAGCAGCCCGCGGTCCTGCCGGCACGCGTTCCGAATCTCATCGTAAACGGGTCCGCCGGCATCGCCGTCGGTATGGCGACGAACATCCCGCCGCACAACCTCCGCGAGATCGTGGCCGCCACCAAGCGTCTCATCGACGACCCCGAGCTGACCACCGACGACCTCTGCGAGACCGTGACCGGCCCGGATTTCCCTGGCGGCGGCGTCATCTACCGGTTCGACGAGCAACGCAATGTCGAGACCGGCGCCGCGGAGCGGGTCGACGCGATCCGCCGCGCGTACGCGCAAGGCCGTGGGCGGATCATCGCGCGCGCAAAGGCGCACAACGAGCAGCTCCGTGGCAACCGCGACGCGATCATCGTGACCGAGCTGCCCTATGCGGTGAACAAGGCGTCGCTCATCGAGAAGATCGCCGATCTCGTCCAGAACAAAAAGCTCGCCGGTATCTCCGACATCCGCGACGAGAGCGACCGCGAGGGGATGCGCATCGTCATCGAGATAAAGCGCGACGACGACAAGACCCTCGTTCTGAACAATCTCTTCAAGCACACCGCCATGCAGTCCGCGTTCAACTTCAACATGCTCGCCCTCGTCGACCAGCAGCCGCGCACCCTCTCGCTCAAGGAGATCCTCCAGCACCACGTCGATCATCGCCGCGAGGTCATCCGCCGCCGTACCGACCACGACCTCCGGAAGGCAAAAGAGCGCGCACACATCCTCGAGGGTCTCAAGATCGCGCACGACCATATCGACGAGATCATCAAGCTCATCCGCGCGCACAAGGGTCAGGAGGTCCTGCTCGTTGGGAAGCTGCGCGAGGGGTTCGGCCTCACGGAAGCGCAGGCCAAAGCGATCCTGGACATGCAGCTCCGCCGGCTCTCGGGACTGGAGCGTCAGAAGCTGGACGACGACTACCGCGAGACGATCAAGCTGATTTCCGAGCTCGAGTCGATCCTGGCCAGCCCGCGCCGGATCCTTTCCCTCATCAAGCAGGACCTCGACGAGATCGCCACCAAATATGGCGACGATCGCCGTACCGAGGTCGTCGACGACACGCCGCGCCAGCTCTCGGCGGAGGAGCTCGTCGCCGACGAGGATGTCGTCATCACGGTGTCGAGTCGCAACTACGTGAAGCGCATGCCGCTTTCGACGTATCGCGCCCAGCACCGCGGGGGACGCGGTGTGATCGGGATGGCGACGCGTGACGAGGACGACGTCGAGCACCTGGTGGTCGCGCGCAGCCATGACCGCCTCTATGTCTTCACCGACCGCGGCCGCGTGTTCGCGCTGAAGGTCTTCGAGCTGCCGGACGCAAGCCGGACCGCGAAAGGCACACCGATCCAGAACATCCTCGAGGCGATGCAGGCCGGAGAGCGCGTCTCGGCGCTCGTCGCCCTGCGCGACACGAGCTCGGCGGAGCACCTCGTGATGGCGACGCGGAAAGGCTTCATCAAGAAGACGCCACTCTCCGAATATGCGAACGTCCGGCGCGCGGGCCTCATCGCGATCGCTCTTCGCAAGGGCGACCAGCTCGCGTGGGTCGCCCCCTGCACGGCGCAGGACCGCATCCTGCTCGCGACCCGGAAGGGCAAGGCGATCACTTTCAAGGCCACCGACGCCCGCCCGATGGGCCGGCAAACGCAGGGAGTCACCGGGATTCGCCTCGGGAAGGGCGACGAGGTCGTCGGCATGGGCATCGCCCGGCCTCGGACCGAGGCCCTCTCGGTCACCGAGAACGGTTTTGGCAAGCGGACCGCCGTTGCCGAGTTTCCGACACAGGGCCGCGGCGGCCAGGGAGTGATCCTCGCCGCGCTTTCGCCCAAGACCGGCAATGTGGCTGCGATACAGATGGTCGACGAAGGCACCCAGGAGATCCTTCTCATCACGTCGAACGGCGTCGTCATCCGCACACCCCTCGAGCAGGTGCGTGCTCTCGGCCGCGCCACGATGGGCGTCAAGGTCATGGCCGTCGGAGAAACGAAGATCGCTTCGATAGCAACGTTCACCATGACTCGTCCAGCGCAGACGCAGCTCGATCTGCCCCGCTGAGCCGGCAGCCAGCGCTCAGACGCACCGAAGCGGGTTGCAATCGCGGCGCATGCTTGTCCGGGGTGCGTAGCAAAGAGGCCCCAACGGTACTTTTTTCGACCGTTTTGACGTTGTCCCAAGCGAACGTCCCGGTATGGTGGCGCTCCTTGGGAGGGGCAACGAACTGATCACGCTGGACGACGTCAGCAAGCGCTATCCGAACGGTACCGACGCTCTCCGCGATGTAGATCTCGAGATCGACTCGGGGGATTTCGTCTTTCTCGTCGGCTCCTCCGGCGCTGGCAAGTCCAGCCTCATCCGCCTGCTCATCCGCGAAGAGCTGCCGTCGTCCGGCCGCGTGTGGGTCGACGGCCAGGACGTTGTCCGCATGCGGAGATCGGCGGTGCCGAAGCTGCGCCGTCGCGTCGGCGTCGTGTTCCAGGATTTCAAGCTTCTCCCGCGCAAGACCGTCGCGGAGAATGTCGGCTTCGCGCTGCTCGTGACCGGGCACTCCGGCGAAGAGGTGCGCGAGGAGACCGAGCGCGCGCTCGCGCTCGTCGGCCTGTCGCAGCGCCGCGAACACTTCCCGGACCAGCTCTCGGGTGGTGAGAAGCAGCGCACCGCGATCGCGCGAGCGCTGGTGAGCCGGCCAAAGATCCTGATCGCCGACGAGCCGACCGGAAACCTCGATCCGGTCACGAGCTGGGAGATCATCAAGCTCCTCGTTCGGGTCAACGAGCTCGGAACCACGATGCTCATGGCCACCCACAACGCCGAGATCGTCAACGCGCTTCGCCGCCGCGTCGTCCACCTCGATCACGGGATGGTCGTGCGCGACGAGCGCGAGGGCCAGTACGCGGCATGAGGCGACTCGAGTACATCGGCACCACTGCCGCGCAGGGCTTCTGGCGGAACCCCGTCATGAGCATTGCCTCGACCTTCACGATCGGTCTGATGCTCCTGCTGTTCGCGTTCTTCCTCGCGACCGACCGGGGCTTACAGGCGGCGGTCGGCGTTCTTGAATCGAAGGTGGAGCTCGCGATCTTCCTTGAGGACAACGCTCGCGTGTCAGATGTCCTCGCGCTTCGCGCGCGCATCGAGGGCGACCCAGCGGTCTCGCGAGTCGACTACGTCACCAAGGCTCAGGCGATGGCCCGGCTCGTCGACATAGCGGCCAGGCGCCCGGACATCCAGATCGTCGACACGTCATCGAACCCGCTCCAGGACTCGCTCGAGATCAAGCTCTCCCACGCCCAGGACGCCTCGCGGGTCGCCGCCTCCCTCCGCGAGGAGATCGGAAAGGGCGTCGTGAGCGACGTCGTCGACAACCCGCAGGTCGTCGACAAGCTCCTGACCATCACGCGGGTCCTCTCGTTCGGCGGGCTGGCAGTGCTCGCGATGATGCTGATCGTCGCGCTCTTCGTGATCGTGAACACCATCCGCATCGCGGTGCACGCCCGGCGCGACGAGATCGAGATCATGAAGCTCGTCGGCGCCACCGACTGGTTCGTGCGCTGGCCCTTCATCGTCGAGGGAATGCTCGTGGGCGCCCTGGGCGCCGTGGCCGCCACCGCCGTCGTTCTCGTGGCGGCCGGACCGGTCATGGGTGCGATGGTCAACTTCATCGAGATCCTCCCGCTCTCGTTCGGGACCACCTTCGTCTGGCAGCTCGTGGGAAGCGTCTTCGCCCTCGCGCTTGCCGTTGGCGGAGGCGGCGCGATGCTGTCGGTGCGGGCGCACCTCGCCAAATGAGCCCTCGGAAAGCCTTGACCCCGACCGATGCGCGGTGCGACGATGCGCCACGCATGGGAACTCCCCGGCAACCCGCTCGGGGAGGTGGGGTTTGGAGGACGCGTGCCACTCGCGCGACCACGGTCGCGCTGGTTGTCTGCGCGATCCTCGGTTCGTTCGCGCAGCTCGCTTCCGCTGACGACCCCATCACCGCCGCGCTGAAGCGCAAGGAAGAGCTCGAGCGCGCCGTACAGATCTCCCGCGCGAACGCCGAGCGGTACCAGGCCGTCGCCAATCAGTTCCAGGCGGTCGTGAATCAGACCAACGCACGGATCTCCGACCTCGCCACCAAGCAGGCGAACGCGCAATCCGAAGCCGACCAGCTCTTCTATCAGATACAGATAGCCGAGGAGCAACTCGCGCTCGTCACGTTCCAGCTCGACGAGACGAAAGCGCTCACGGACTCGCTGAAAGCCGAGGCCGCGGAGGAGACCAAGCAACTCGCGGCTCAGGAGGATCTGTACGCGCGCCACCTCCGCACGACCTACCGGCAGGCCCTCATCAGCCCGCTCGAGATGCTTCTCTCATCGTCGTCACTCACCGAATTCGCCAATCGTCTACAGGCCATGATCTTCATCAATCGGCAGGACGTGCAGCTCGCGAACGAGATCCGCACTCTGCGGGCCGACACGCAGGACAAGCAGGACCAGGCCTCCACGAAAGAGAAGGAGATCCTTGGCCTCGCCGATCAGATCACGACCCAGCGGACCCAGCTTGCGACCGCGAAGACGAAATACGACAAGCTCGTCGCCGAGGCGCAGACGGCTATCGACGCGGAGGCGGCGTCTCGGCAGGTCGCGTCGCAGCAGAGACAGTCCGCGCAAGGCCAGGTCAGCCAGACCAATCAGACGACGGCCGTCCTCACGCGACAGCTCGACGAGGCCGAAGCGCAGTACGAAACCCTTGCGGCACAGGCCGCGGGCGGCAGCGGGCTCGGCGTCTTCAACGGTTCGAAGCTCGCGATGTGGCCGCTCCGCGGACCGATCACTTCGGGCTTCGGCGCGCGCTGGGGCGGTTTCCACAACGGCATCGACATCGCCGCGCCGAAGTACACCCCGATCCGCGCAGCGTCGGCCGGCAAGGTGGTCACCGTCGGTCGCCCCTACCTCGCGTACGGGGACACCGCCGTCGTGGTGATCATCGCGCACGGTTTCAACTTCTCGACGCTCTACGGTCACCTCGACGACCTGCACTGGCCGATCGTCTCGGTGGGGCAGACCGTCTCGGCGGGCCAGATCATCGCGTACGTCGGAATGACCGGATTCACGACCGGCCCACATCTGCACTTCATGACGATCGCGAACGGGCGCGCAGTCAATCCAATGGGCTATTTGCCGTAGCGGCTAACGCCGCTACTGCTTTCTTCGCTTACGCAGTCCGCACCCCAGACACACTCGTGTTCGTCCAGTGAATCCGTCGCGACATTGACGCTAACTCCCGGCCATGTAGCATCGTTGCCGAAAGAAAGGAGGTGATGTGGAGTGGGCGATGCCAGTGGGAATCCAAAGACCCATGTGAGCTCACTTCAGCCTTTCGTAATGAATCGATCTGAGGTGAACGCGCACTAACTCACTGGGTCTTTGGTGACCCGGCAAAGGAGAGCGGCGGCAGAGATGCCGCCGCTCTTCGTTTTCACCGCCTAATCTGGGCGCCATGCCCTCCCGAAAGACCGACACCCCTCCCGCCGAACCGGTGCGCGAGGTCCAGCTTGCTGAGAACCGCAAGGCCCATTTCGACTACCAGATCGAGCGGCGGCTCGAGGCGGGCATCGCGCTGCGCGGGACCGAGATCAAGTCGCTCCGTGCGGGTCACGCCAACCTGCGCGACGGATACGCGCGCGTCGAGAACGGCGAGGTGTGGCTACGGAACGTGCACATCGCGCCGTGGGCGAACTCGGCGCACGACAGTCACGATCCCCTCCGCCCGCGCAAGCTGCTGCTGCACAAGGACGAGATCGGCATCCTCGTCGGCACGATCGCTCAGAAGGGGTACACGCTCGTTCCGCTGCGCATGTACACGAAGCACGGGCGAGCCAAGGTTGAGCTCGGGGTCGCGCGAGGCCGCAAGCGCTTCGACAAGCGACAGGTGATCAAAGAACGCGAGGCCACGCGCGAGATGGACGCCGCGATCCGGAGGCGTGTGGGGCGTGGCTAGGAGGGCGCGGGCCGGGGCTTATCCCGCCGGTTGAAGCACGGGGACCATCGGGCGACCGGCCGCGTCCACACCGACGGTCTCGGCGAATTGGCTCTGGTAGAGATCGTAGTAGAAGCCCCGCTTGCGCAGGAGCTCGTCATGGTCGCCCTGCTCCACGATCCGGCCGCCGTCCATGACGACGATGTTGTCCGCGTTGCGGATCGTCGAGAGACGGTGGGCGATGACGAAGGAGGTTCGGCCATGACGGAGCCGCGCCATCGCTTGCTGGATGAGCACCTCGGTGCGTGTGTCGACGTTGCTCGTCGCTTCGTCGAGGATGAGGACGCTTGGATCGGCCAGGAACGCGCGCGCGATGGTGATGAGCTGCCGCTGGCCAGCCGAGATGTTCGACGCTTCCTCTTCGAGCATGGCGTCGTACCCCTCGGGGAGCGTGCGCACGAACGAATCGACGTGCGCGGCCGTCGCGGCGGCGACGATCTCGTCCAGCGAGGCGCCTTCCTTTCCGTATGCGATGTTGTCGCGGATCGTCCCGGCGAAGAGCCAGCTGTCCTGGAGCACCATGCCGAATGCGCGCCGCACCGCGTCACGCGGGAGCTCGCGCGTGTCCACACCATCAAGGCGGATCGAACCGCCGTCGATGTCGTAGAAGCGCATGAGCAGGTTCACGATCGTGGTCTTCCCGGCGCCGGTCGGGCCGACGATCGCGACGGTCTCTCCCGGGCGTACGTCAAGAGAGAAATCCTCGATGAGCGGTTTGTCGGGCAGGTAGCGGAAGGAGACGTCGTCGAACTCGACATGACCGCTTATACCCTTGGGCGCCGCCACGGACACACGATCCGGCGTCTCTTCGGGCGCGCCCAGGAACTCGAAGACGCGCTCCGCGGACGCGAGCCCCGACTGGAGAAGGTTCGCCTGCGAGGCGATCTGCAGGAGCGGCATGCTGAACTGCCGCGAGTAGGCGATGAATGCCGTCACGTCCCCGAGGCTCATCGCGCCGGACGCGACGCGGTACCCGCCGATGACCGCGACGCCGACGTAGTTCAGGTTCGAGAGGAACTGTATGGCCGGCTGGATGATCCCAGACAGGAACTGCGCGCGGAAGCTCGCGCGGTAGAGCCGTCCGTTCTGGGTGTTGAACTGCTCGATCGCGCTTGCGCGGCGCCCGAAGACCTGCACGAGCGCGTGCCCGCTGTGCATCTGCTCGACGTGCCCGTTCAGCGCGCCGGTCTCCGCCCACTGCGCGATGAACTCCTTCTGCGAGCGCCCGGCGATCACGATCGTGACGGCGAAGGACAGCGGGATCGCGAGGATCGAGATCAATGCGAGCAGCGGGCTGATCCACAGCATCATCCCGAGCACGCCGATCACGGTGAGTGCCGACGTGAGCAGCTGGGAAAGGCCCTGCTGAAGGGTGGTCGCGATGTTGTCGACGTCGTTCGTCACGCGGCTCAAAAGATCGCCGTGCGCGTGGCTATCGAAGTACCGTAGCGGCAGCCGTGCGAGCTTCTCCTCGACCTCGCGCCGCAGCCCGTACACGGTCCGCTGCGCGACGCCGGCCATGAGGTACGCCTGCGCCCACGAGAGGAGCGACGCGAGGACGTACACGAGCACCGCGAGCGCGAGGATCTGGGCAAGCGCCGTGAAATCGATGCCCACGCCGGGGACCGCGTTGGTGCCGGAGAGCAGGTCGGCGAGCTGACCCTGGCCGTGGGCTCGAAGCGACTCGATCACCTGCTCCTTCGGAACCCCCGCAGGAAGAGATTTTCCGATAACGCCGTCGAAGATGACATTCATGGCGTTCCCGGTGATCTTCGGGCCAATGACGCTGAAGGCGACGCTGAGCGAGCCGAGCACGACGACGACGGCAAGCACCGCCCTCTCCGAACGAAGGCGCGCAAGCAGCTTCCCCAGCGTGCCGCGAAAATCCTTCGACCGCTCGACCGGCGCGCTGAGCCCCATGAAGGGGCCACCGCGCTGGCCTGCCTGCGGTCGCCCGCCGGGGCCACCACGGGGTGCCCCGCCCATCATCATGCCGCGGCCGCCCCGAGCTGCGATTCGACGATCTCGCGATATTCCGCGCTGCTCCGCATGAGCTCGTCGTGCGTGCCGCTTCCCACGACACGTCCTTCGTCGAGCACGACGATGTGATCGGCGTGCAGGATCGTGCTGACACGCTGCGCGACGATGAGCACGGACGCGTCACCGGTCTCGCCCTTGAGCGCCATACGCAGACGCGCGTCCGTACCGGCGTCGAGCGCGGAGAAGCAGTCATCGAAGAGGTAGATGGCGGGGCGTTTGGTGATCGCGCGCGCGATCGCGAGGCGTTGCCGCTGTCCGCCCGAGACGTTCGTGCCGCCCTGGTCGATCGGCGCCTCGAGCTGGCCGGGCATCGCGGCGACGAAATCGCGCGCCTGCGCGACCTCGAGCGCATGCCAGAGCTGCGCGTCGCTGGCGTTTTCGTTGCCGAAGCGGAGGTTCTGCGCCACCGTGCCTTTGAACAGATACGCGGTTTGCGGCACGAGCCCGATGCGTCCCCAGAGGCCTTCGAGTGCTAGTTCGCGCACGTCGACGCCGTCGACCAGTACGGCGCCGGAGGTGACGTCGAAGGCGCGCGTCACGAGATTCACCACCGTGCTCTTCCCGGAGCCGGTCCCGCCGATGATCGCCGTGGTGCGCCCGGGTCGCGCCTCGAAGGTCAAGCCATGCAGCACGGGACGCTCGCCGTGCGGGTACGCGAACGTGACGTCGGCGAACGCGACAAGGCCTCTGACCCGCTCCGGCGCGATCGGGCGGAGCGGCTCGGTGATCGACGAGTTCGTGTCGAGCACTTCAACGATCCGCTGGGCGCTCGCCTCGGCGCGCGGGATCAGGATCACCATGAACACCGCGGTCATCACCGCGAAGAGGATCTGCATGATGTACTGCAGGAACGCGGTGAGGTTGCCGATCGGCATGTCGCCGCGATCGACGAGCCCGGCGCCGAACCACAGGATCGCGACCGTGGAGAGGTTCATGATCACGAGAAGGGCCGGGAACGCGACGGCAAAGATGCGGTTCACGCGGAGCGACGTTGCCGTGAGGTCCGCGTTCGCCGTCTCGAAGCGTGCGCGCTCGGATCCAACGCGAATGAAGGCGCGTACCACGCGCACGCCGGTGATCTGCTCCCGCAGCACCTGGGTGATCCGGTCGATCTTCTGCTGCACCTGCCGGAACAGCGGGACCGCCATCAAGAGCAGCACGCCGATGACCCCGGCCATGAGCGGGACGATCACGACGAGCAGCCACGACAGCGTCGCATCTTCACGAAGGGCCATGACAATGCCGCCGATCGCCATGATCGGCGCGCTCACGAGGATGGTGAGTGCGATCTGCAGGAAGAGTTGTACCTGCTGAACATCGTTCGTGTTGCGCGTGATGAGCGAGGCCGTCCCGAAGCGGTTCATCTCGCGAGCCGAGAAGCTCTGCACGCGATCGAACACCCCGGCTCGGACATCGCGGCCGACGCCCATCGACGTCTGTGATGCGAAGTAGACCGCCACGACCGCGAAGAGGCCGAGGATCAGCGTGATCCCGAGCATGACGGCGCCGGTCCGCCAGATGTAGTCGGTGTCGCCCTTGGCCACGCCGTTGTTGATGATGTCCGCGTTGAGATTGGGCAGGTACAGGTTGCCGACCGATTGCAGCAATAGGATCGCCGTGACGATCGCGACCTGCCGCCGATACGGTGCGATGAACCTCCGAAGGAGCCGGATCAGCACGGCTAACCGCCGAAGGCGGGGGCCGCCTCAGCGTGCTCGCCCTCCCTCAGACGGACCGGGGTGCGACCACGAAGCGGGACCTCCTGGAGGAAGAGCGAGACCACAACCGCGAGTGCGGCGACGCCGGTCGCGATGAGGAACACATCGTGGAGCGACGCCGCGAGAGCGCCTCGGATCGCCAGAAGGATCGGCGCCGGGATGCCGGCGGTCGCGGCCGGACTGAAGATGGCCTGGGCATTCCCCGCGTTCGCGGACACGGCGCCCGCGAGCTGCGGCGGGACGGCGGCGGCGATCTTGGTCCCGAGCTCGTGTCCGAGGACCGAGCCGAGAAGAGCGACGCCGACCGTGCTTCCGATGTTGCGCCAGAACTGGATCTGGCTCGAAACGACTCCGAGGAATCGCGCGTCAACCGCGCTCTGCGTCGCGTTTAGATAAAGGGGCATGCCGACGCCGACACCGAGTCCGACGAGGACGAGGTCGCGGACGACCTCGATCTCGGGCGTTCCGACGGTGACCTGCGAGAGGAGCCACAGGCCGATCGTCAGGATCACGGCCCCGAGGGTGCCGAGGTACCGGTACCGCTTGATGCGCACCATGAGCTGGCCGGTGACGACGCTCGCGCTGATGAGTCCGACCATGAGCGGAGTAATGAGGAGTCCCGAGTTCGTCGCGGGGATCCCGAGGACACCCTGATAGAGAAGGCTCACGAAGAGGATCGCTCCGAACATCGCGAAGCCGAGTAGAAACCCGATGACGGTAGAAACAGCAAAGGTGGGGTTCTTCCACAAGCCGAACGGCACGACCGGATGCGGATTGCGCCGTTCGATGAGGAAGAAGATGACGCCCATGACAGCGGCGAGCGCCAGAAGGCCCAGCACCTCGGGTGAGGTGAGGTCGTGGCTCTGGGTGATGGAAAGCGCGATCAGGAGCGGGACAAGCGTCGCGGCCAGCGTGAAAGCGCCCGCGAAGTCGATATCGCGCCAGGAAGCGTTGTGCGCGACCGCGGGAAGAGTCACGAAGCACACCAGGATCGCGAGGACCCCAACAGGAACGTTCACATAGAAGACCCAGCGCCAGCTGAGGTTGTCGGTGAGATAACCGCCGACGGTCGGGCCGACGACGGAGGCGATGCCGAAGATACCGCCGAAGACGCCCTGCAGCTTCGCGCGTTCCGCCGGCGCGTAGAGGTCACCGATGGTCGCGAACACGCTCGCGAAGAGGACGCCGCCGAAGATGCCCTGGATGCCGCGGAACGCGATCAGCTCCGGCATGTTCTGCGCTTGGCCGCAGAGCGCCGACGCGAGGACGAAACCGATCATCCCGCCGAGAAGGAACGGCTTGCGACCAAACAGGTCGCCGAGCTTGCCCGCGATCGGCGTGAGCGTGGTCGACGCGACGAGGTAGGCCGTCGCGACCCACGCGAAGTAGTCGAGACCGTTGAGGTCGGCGACGATGCGCGGGAGCGCTGTGCCGACGATCGTCTGGTCGAGGGCGGCGAGAAAGAGCGCCAAGCCCACGCCGACCGTCGCCAGGATTCGGGCATTGCGTGTCATTTCACCGGGCATTGGCGGTCTCCTTGGTCATGGCTTCTATGGAGTCGTTGAGGTCCGTCAGCGCAACGCGTAAACGTGCCCGCTTGTCGGCGGGGAGCCTCGCGAGCACGCTGGCTACGCCCCGTTTCATGATCTCGCTGTGTCTGTCGAGCTCGCGACGTCCCTGAGCGGTGAGCTCGACAAGCACGACACGCCGATCGGCCGGGTCCTCGAGGCGCCGGACGAATCCGTCACGCGCAAGCGAATCGACGTGCTCGGTCAGCGCGGGTGCGGTCATGGCGCAGCGCTGCGCGAGATCACCGCTTCGCATCGCGCGTTCGCGTAGCTGCCACATCACACCTGCGCGGTTGGCCGACACGTGGCTGTGCTCCCTGTTCCCGGCTGTGGCCATCTTGATGATCCGGAGCGTGCTGAGAAGAAGTCCCGCGAGCTCGAGATCCTCGGTCTTCGCTGGGACATGACGTTCGATAAGGGTGGGCACTGGTTCGGACTCCAAATAGTTAAGTTGCCGAAATATAAGGGGTCCGCAGCAAGGGCGCAAGCGCCGCGAGTGTCTCGTCCGTCACAGAAACGGGCGAACGTGCGGTCTAGCCGGCCCCGGACTCCACGAACGGCTGCTCTATATCCGCAGCGAAAAACTTGCGTCCGCCGCAGGTGGGGCACTTCTCGGGCTGGCGCTCGCCGTGCGAGATCGTCCCGCAGGCCTCGCACTGAAATGCTTTTGACCACCCTTCGCGCGAACCACGGCGGGCGCTTCGGCGAGCAGCTGGCGGATCTGGCCCAGCTCGTTCGCGACCCGCAGCGGATCGATCCCCGTGCCGGTCTGATCCGCCTCGACGAGACGATTCATCAGCGCATCGAGACGCGCGAGGGCTTCTTTCACGGTCGCCGGTGAGAATAAACGCGTCCGGCGTCGTCTTCACGAACCTCGGTTCAGGCCGCCCGGTTCACCTTCGCGGATTCCGGACCGACCGCTCGCGCGCCGACCAGGTAGGCGAGCGTACCCACGACGAGGACGGCAACGTAGACGCCCGCGCCCATCGCCGGTAGACCGAGCGCTCGATCGAGCGAGTACGCGCCGGGTTCGACGAAGCCGTTGATCGCGGCGATCGTCCCGAGGGTGAATGGGAATTCGATCCCGCCCTTTCCGTTCCAGAAGCCTTTGCTCCAGTGCGCGCGCGCGATGGCAACAGCCATCTGGATCGTCAGAGCCGCGGCGACCACCGGCAGCAGCAAGCCGAGCGCGAAGGCGATGCCGCCGGCGAGCTCCGCGAATGCCGAGACCCACGCCCAGAACGCCGCCGGGCGCATTCCCATGCGAGTCATGCCCTGAGTCCATCCCGCTAGGCCGGGCCCGCCCCACACGCCGAGTACTTTTTGCGCTCCGTGAGCCGCGATAACGAGGCCGACCACCGCGCGGACAAGCGCGAGCGCGAGGTCGCTCGTGATGACAGATGTGACGGTCATGGAGACCCCTCCTGTCGTCGCTGCCGCACAACGCACTCCACGCCGTAACTATTCCCAGTGTCGATTCAGCCGCTCGCTCCTATCGTGCGAATGTGCGCCTGGACCACGTCGTCATCGCAGTGAGCGATTTCGAGCGTTCGAACAGGTTCTATCGAGATGTCCTCGGCGCGGATATCGTCGAAATCGACGGGCGGATCGCCTACCGCATTGGTGGGCAGCAGCTGAACGTCCACGGACCCGGCACGCGGCCGGCGATGGTCGCGCGAAAAACCGGTCGGTCCCGGGAACAGCGACCTCTGCTTCGAGTGGGCGGCGCGATCGACGGGGCGCTCGAGCACCTACGGGCGCGAGGCGTCCGAGTCGAGGCGGGTCCGATGACGAGAGGCGGAGCGAAGGGCCGCGGGACGAGCGTGTATTTTCGCGATCCCGATGGGACGCTGCTCGAGCTCATCTCGTACGCGAGCTAGTCCGAGGCGCCCCGACCGATGCGGTGCGCGAACGCGGGCAGCGCGCTCACGAGCCGAGCGATCTCATCGGGCTCGAGGCTCGACGCGCGGCAGAGCACCTGGTCGCGCTGGATCTCCCACGTCAGCGCCTGCGGCGGCGCGCCGTCGACCAGCCACGCCATGAGCCCGACATCTAAAAGCGCGGCGGCGAATCCGCGGTCGGGCGAGACCACCCGGTAGCGCGCGTTGAAGTCTCCCCATTCGAGGTGCACCGGTTCGCCGTCGGCGCGAGCGGTCAACGGGGCCGAGGCGGGCTCGACGACGACATGCGGGCGGTTTCCCTCGACCGTCGCTAGTGCGCAGCTGTAGCGAATGGGTTCGGATCGCGCGTCCTGGTTTGGCTGATCGTCGGAGCCGAGCCGCAGCCGGTACAGAAAATCGAAGGCGACCACATCGACGCCGTCGATCGTTCCGGTGATGAAGTTCTCGCAGGTCTGCTCGATTCCGCGTGAGAAGAGCTCGAACGGATAACGGAACGCAGTAGATCCGGGGTACGCGGGGTCCCCTCTCGAGAACCGCAGACCGAGCGTCCGAGCGATCTCTTCCATTTCGTCGACTCGCGAAAGTTCCCGGCGGAAACGATCCAAATAGAGCGGGGCGAAGATCGCGGCGACGGCGCCGCCGAGCAGGGCGAAGAGGAAAAGGATGAGCGGCACCGATTGCATTGTGTGGTCCTCGCGCGCCGATCCAGGGACGTCGGGATGACGGAACCGTCATGACGGGCGGAAGGTCCCAGTTCTAGCGTCGCCGCCGACTTCAGGCGAACAGGGGGAAAGCATGTCGCCCACTGGCGACACAAGAACTACTTCCAGTCGATGGACAAGCAACCAGCGACATTGATCATCCCGGTGAGGGAAGAGCTGGGCTGGTAGGCCATCGGTCCCGGGTTCAGACCCGGGACCGGGCATGAGCATCTGTAGCCGCGCCTCGTTCTGTAGCCGCTTCGCTTGTCGCTGTAAGGCGCATCGCGCCTTCCAGAACGTCGTCGGCCGGCCGGAGTGAGATGCGTCTCCCTCCGCCGGCCTTCTAGTTCTGTGGAGATGGGGGAGGGTCGAACTCCCCGTCCAAGGCTTGCGCGCGGATCGCGTCTACGAGCGTAGTCGGCGTTTTTTTGTCTCACGGAACGAGGCGCGCACCGACACGCTCCTTGTTCTCGCCAGGCCGGTTTACTTGAGCCCGCCTACCGACCGATCGGCGGGCCGCAGCTCCGCTTATATCGCCCTTCCCGGCCCGCGGAGCGGAGACCGGGAGGACGTCTCACTGACTAGGCAGCGAGAGCGTAAGAAGTGTTGGCAGTTGTCTGCCTGCCGTTCGGATTAACGAGGAGGAACGGCGTTCCTCGGCTCGCGGCGGTCCGTCTGCCTGCCCTGTCGAAACCACGCATCCCCGTGGCCCCCTGGGGGGCAAGACAATTGTACCGATGATGAGTGAGCGAGGAGCGATTTACTCGCGACGAGCGAGGGGGCAGGGGCCCCCGTTAGCCGAGCGCAGCGAGGCGTGGTCAGCCGTGAGCTCGTGGCGGTCGCTATCGCGCCCAGGGGCCCCTACCCCTGCGGAGGCGAAGCCGACGGGAGGAGCTGCTTGATGTGGAAAGGTGAACTGGCGATCCTCACCGTGATTTGCGCAGCGTTCGCGACCGCATGCTCCGCCGCACCCGCTGCCCAGCCCTCGCCAACGCGTGGACCGACGGCCCCGCCAAGCAGCGCACCGAGCAGCGCCCAGCCCAGCGCGACGGTAAGCTCGGGCGTCAAATACGTCGCCATCGGCGCGTCCGACACGGTCGGTGTCGGCGCGAGCGATCCGGCGAGGGGATCGTGGCCCGCTCTCGTCGCTGCACGTCTCCCGGCCGGATCTCCGCCGTACACGAATCTCGGCGTCGCGGGTTCGCTCGCGCTTCAAGCGGTCACGCAGCAGCTGCCGGGCGCGATCGCGCAGAAACCGGACGTCGTCTCGGTGTGGCTCGCGGTCAACGACCTCAACGCGACGATCGTTCCGGCCTCGTTCGCGGACTCGCTGGGACAGATCGTCGACGGCCTGGTGCAGAAGACGAGCGCGACGATATTCGTCGGTGACGTCCCGGATCTCCGAGCTGTCCCTGTCTACGCAGGCGCCGACAAAGCGCGACTCCTGGCGGGTATACAGGGGTACAACGACGCGATCGCGGCGATCGCGGCCAGGAACCCCGAACGCGTCAAGGTGGTCGACCTCTTCACGGGCAGCGCCGCGCTCGTCTCGAGCGGGACGGTGTCGCAGGACGGCTTCCATCCGTCCGATGAGGGCTACCAGCTGATCGCCGACCGCTTCGCGAGCGCGATGCGCGCGAACGGAGTTCCGCTCCGGGCTTAGTCGGCGGGGCTCTCGATAGCCAGGCGCGGGCTCGTCACGCCCGTCGGCGCGATGAGGCGCACGGCGCCGGCCATGATCGCGCACCCTGCCGTCATGAAGATGACGCCGATGAGGAGAACGACGCGCGGATCTGCGACGCCGAGAAGCGCCGCGGCGACGAACGGCGCGGCGGTGCCGCGGATACCCATGAGAAGCGACTGCGCGGTCGCGTACTCGCCGATCTTGTCGCGGGGCGCGATCTGGACGATGTTCGTGAAGAACGTGATCTCGCCGCCCGCGTTCACGATCCCACCGACGATCGCGACCGGTATGAGGAGCCACACATCGGCCGCGGCGATGTAGCCGATCGGGATGAGCAGCGTCACCACCGTATTCAGAAGCGTGAGGCGGATCGACGATCCGCGGTCGATCATTCGGCCCCAGATCAGGTAGGCCACGATCATGGTGGCCGACGAGACGGCCATCATCGCTCCGATGAACGAGTTCGACGCGTTGAAGTGGTCGACCAGCAGGATCGGATAGACCGCGACGTTCATCAGGTTGCCCATCCCGAACACCGTGAACGACAACAGCAGGCGACGGTACTTGTGGTCGGCCCACACGTCGCGCGCGATCACCGCGAGCGATCGACGCGCCGCGACCTTCGCCGAGCCGTCGTAACGGACCCAGAAGAACGCGAGCGCACCCGGGAGGCCAATGAGCGCCGCGGCGGCGAAGACCCATGCCGCCGGGATGACGTCGATGAACGTGCCGGCGACCGCGGCGGCGGCGATGCCGGCGATCGCGCCGCCGATGCGGACGTTGCCCATGGCCGAGGCGCGCTCGCGGTCCGGGTAGATGCCGTGCATGAGCGCCGTGTACGCGCTGATATTCGCGACGCTGATGACGAAGGTGACGACGGTCGTCATCGCGAGCATCAGGGGCGTGGCCGCAAACAAAACGCCCGCGAGGAACACCGCGCGAGCGAGCGTCACGGTGCCGGCGACGACTCGTACTTGAGGAAAGCCCATGAGCAGGTACGTCGAGATCGGCGACAAGAGGTGCCCGACGAAGGGCGCCGCGATCACGATGGCCACGTCGGTGGTGGATCCGCCGAGGCGGCGCACGACGATCGGCATGAAGGTGATGAGAACGGCGATGTAGACGCCACCGCAGATCGCGCTGAATGTGTCGATCCTGAAGTTACGGCGAACGCGCGAGGGCGACCAGTTCACATCCATGCTAGGAACCGAACGCTAGCGCGCCACATGATGCTGGCGAAAGGCCCCCGAGGGGGCTATTTAGGGTCGATCTCGCGGACCGAAGTTCGAGCCCGGCCGGTATCCGCCGGGTCTCGGGCCGAACCCGCGGCGCGGCCCGTACCGGCCTGGCCCCCCGGACCCGCTGGGCCCGCGGAACCCGCCAGGAGCTCGCGGACGGAACTCGGCCGGGCCGCGCGCGCCCGGAGCGGTCGAGCTGATGACCACGCGGCGATTCGGATCGACGCCGACCGACTCGGTCTTCACGCCGGGCGTGTCCTGCACCGCGAGATGAACGATCCGCCGCTCGTACGCGAGCATCGGCTCGAGCGTCACGGCCTGCCCGCTCGCCTTGACGCGCGATGCGACGCGGCGAGCGATCTCGCGCAGCTGCTCCTCGCGGCGCCGGCGATACCCCTCGATGTCGAGCGGGACGTGGACGGTGCGCCCGACTCGCCGCGACGTGATCGCCGACGTGATCTGCTGCAACGCGACGAGGTTTTCGCCGCCGCGACCGATGAGCGCGCCGAGGTCGGGGCCAAGGACCTCGATGCCCTCGTGGTGCGGGCCGTCGTCGAGCGCGACTTCCGCCTCGACACCCATGAGGGCAAGGAGGTCGCGAAGGACGCCGACGCCGGCTTCCAGATCCTCGGCGAGTGCCGGCGCTGATTCCTCGCGCTCCGCATCCTCTCGCTCCTCGCGGCGTTCCGCACGCTCGCGCATCGCGTCGGGGCGGCGCGGGACCTCGGCCTCGTCGATCACCGGCTCTGGCTCAGGCGCCGCGTCTTCCTCGACGAACGTGATGAGCACTCGAGCGTCCTCTCCGCCGATGCCGAGGACGTTCGCCGGCTTTCCCTTCTCGAGCACCTCGTACTCGACGTCGGTGCGCTTCTTCCCAAGCGCCCGAAGACCCCGCTCGATCGCCTCCTCCACGGAACGGCCCGTGAACTCCTCCCCACGGAGCGGACTCATCGCTTCCTCCTCCTCCCGCGGCGGCGCCCACCGCCGTTGCCGTTGCGGCGTGACGCCCCTACGGCCTCAGGTTCCTCCATATCGTGCTCGGCCTCGGCGATCGCCGCCTGCTCGCGCGCCCGCATCGTTTTGTCCGCGGGCGTCGGGATGTTCGCCAGCGGCGGGATCCAGCGCGGCAGCTGACCCCAGCCCATCACGAAGTACTGCTGGATGATCTGGAAGATCGTCGTCGTGATGTAGTAGATGAAGACTCCAGACGCCAGAGTCCTGAAGAAGACGATCGTGATCAAAGGCAGGTAGTAGGTCATCGATTGCATCGTGCGCTGCGTGGGATCGTCGGTCTGCACGGGATTGCGCGGCAGCGCCTGGATCGACGCGACAAGCTGCAATAGGGAGGAGAAGATGGGCAACGGGCCGATGAGTCCGAACCACGCGAGATCTGGCTCGGCAAGGCTCTTCACCCACGGGAGCCAGTGCGCGGTGAGATCGATGGTCCTATCCGCTGGTAGGTCGGCGACCGTGAACTGCAGGAACGGCCAGAGGACGCTATCTCTGAGCTGCTCGACCGTCAGCGCGTGCGCTCCGCTCAGGCCGCCGACCTGCTGGAACGCCGCATACATGGCGAACAGGACGGGGAAGAAGACGACCATAGGAAGGCACCCGCCGATGGGGTTGATGCCCCGTTCCTTGTAGAGCTTCATCTGCTCCTGCTGGAGCTTCGCGCGATCGTTCCCGAACTTCTTCTTGATGTCGTTCATCGCGGGAGCGAGCTCCTGCATCGCGCGGGACGAGCGGACCTGCGAGCGGAAGACCGGGAAGAGCGCGAGGCGGATCGCGACCGTGACGATCACCACGGCGAGCCCGAAGTCGTGGATGAAGTAGTCCGCGAGGACGAGCAGGTTGATGAGCGGATGGACGAGGAAGAGGTTCCAGACGTCGGTGACGATCGGCGGCATCAGCCTGTCCGCCGGTCCGGCACCGGGTCGTATCCGCCCCGGCTCCAGGGGTGGCACCCCAACAGGCGCTTCGTGGCGAGCCAGCCTCCACGGACAACGCCGTGTCGCTCGACAGCTTCCATCGCATATTCCGAACAGGTCGGCGTGTAACGACAGGCTGGCGGCAGCATCGGGCTCACGGCGGCTTTGTAAAAACGGAGGGCGGCCAGCACCACGGTTTTCACGTGGCTGCTGCGCGCGCGGCGAGCGACCCGAGCGCCACGGCCGCGGCCTCGCGGAGATCGGCGAACGCCGCGGAGGCGGTCTGGGGTCGCGCCACGATCACAAGATCGCAGCCCGGCCCCATCGCGAGCTCACCGATCGCGGCGCGGAACGCCTCGCGAAGCCGGCGCCGCGAGCGATTGCGCGCGACCGCGCGGCCGAGAGAGCGTGGTGCCGCGACGGCGACGCGAATCACATCGAGCCCGTTCGGGCGAGCGCGAAGGGCGAACATCGAATGCTGAATCCTCATTCCTTCGCTCCACACCGCGGCGATGTCCGCATCCCGCCGCAGACGCGCGGCGTCCACGAATGACCGGGCGCTAGACGACGGTGAGGCGCTTGCGGCCGCGCGCGCGACGCGCGGCGAGCACTCGACGGCCGCCGGTGGTCCTCATGCGCGAGCGAAACCCATGCACGCGCGCACGTCGGCGGGTCTTCGGCTGATAGGTGCGCTTCAAGGTCGAGTCCCTTCTCCCGCTTGAACAAAACGATCAAAAAACGACGGTGTGTGCACGTCAGCATAGCAGCAGACGCGGCGTCTTCTCCTTGGGGTATAGTTCGCGGGCTTCCGAAGTCGGGCGGTCGGAACCTCGGTCTTTCCCTTCGGTGTGGCGCGGGCGGTAATCGCGTGATGGTTGTGGGGAGCATTTGTTGCACGAGCGAAGAGAAGGGGAGCCGTTGAACCTCAAGCAGCTTTGGACGGCCGCCCTCGGTGAGCTCCAGGTCGGACTTTCGCGCGCGCAGTACGACACCTGGTTCAAGGACACGCAGGTCCTCTCCGAAGAGGACGACGTTTTCCTCATCGGTGTGCCCAACGCGTTCGCGCGCGAGTGGCTCGAGAGCAAATTTCGGCCTCAGGTACGTGCCGCGCTCCAGCACCTTCTCGGCCGTACCGTCGACGTGCGGTTCGTGACCTCCTCCGGCGCACCCGCGGCGGCCGCGCGGACCAGTGCGGCCCCCGGGATGACCTCGCCGGCGTCCTCGGGCGCGGGCCAGCAGACAAGCGGGCAGGAACGACGCGAGGCCGGTGCGCTCCTGAACTCCCGCTACACCTTCTCGACCTTCGTGGTGGGCTCGAACAACCGCCTCGCTCACGCCGCCGCCCTCTCGGTGGCCGAGCGGCCGGGGCACAGCTACAACCCACTCTTCGTTTATGGCGGCTCGGGGCTCGGGAAGACACATCTCATGCACGCGATCGGCCACGCGGTCGTCGCGCGCCACCCCAAGAAGCGCGTGGCATACGCGACGAGCGAAAAGTTCACCAACGAGTTCATCAACTCGATCCGCGCACAGAAGGGCGAGGAGTTCCGCGAGCGTTACCGGCGCATTGACGTGCTACTCATCGACGATATCCAGTTCATCGCCGGAAAAGAGGGCACGCAAGAAGAGTTCTTCCACACATTCAACGCGATCCATGAAGAGGGCAAGCAGATCGTGATGTCGAGCGACCGCCCGCCCAAGGCGATCACGCAGCTTGAGGATCGGCTCCGGTCCCGTTTCGAATGGGGCCTCACCGCCGACATCTCGGCTCCCGATCTCGAAACGCGCATCGCGATCCTTCGTGCGAAGGCAGAGGCGCAGAACGTTGCGGTGCCGCCACCCGTGATCGACTTCTTGGCCCAGCGGATCGTGTCGAACATCCGCGAGCTCGAGGGCGCGCTGACGCGCATCGTCGCGTTCGCGGCGCTCCAGGCCGTGCCGGTCACCACGCAGCTCGCGCAGGAGATGCTTCAGAACCTCCTCTACAACCCCCACCGGAAGAGCCTGTCGCCGGAGCGCATCGTTGAGACCGTCGCGAAGTACTACGGCGTCCCGCTCGACCAGATCAAAGGGAAGGCGCGCGATAGGCAAGTCGTCCTCCCGCGGCAGATAGCCATGTACCTCATGCGCGAAGAGACTGAGGCCCCGCTCATGCGGATAGGCGAGGCGCTCGGGGGCCGCGACCACTCGACGGTGCTTCACGGCTGCGAGAAGATCGAGCGAGAGATGGCCGACAACGACGACTTCCGGCGGGACGTCGGGACCCTTCGCGAGCTCCTGTACGCGGACTGACCCCGCGCGGTCGTTACGTTTGCGGCCTGCGGCGGCCTTTCTGGGTGGGTCGCCGGTGTGGATAAGGGGTCTTGCTGTGTGGATAAGAACGTCTGTTTGTGGACATGTCGGGCCGCTGGGTGTTCGGCCGGGCTACCGGTGTCACGTCTGGTGACGTCATCCTTTCGACCGTCCACGGGACTCCCCGCCCCCTCCACAGCCCGTCCCGAGGCGCATTGAGCACGGGCGACGAGGGAAGCCCCATAGTCCACATCACTACTACTGCCACTACTGGTTGTATGAATCTCTACGGGGTACGAGCGGGGAGGGCCGCGTGAAGGTCGTTTGTTTACAAGAGAACCTGGCGCATGGGCTGGGGATCGCTGGTCGTGGGGTATCCACCCGGGGAAGTCTGCCGATCCTCGGCAACGTTTTGCTCCGTACCGATTCAGGGCGCCTTCGCTTGACGGCGACGAATCTCGAGGTCGGCATTAACTGTTGGGTGCCGGCGAAGGTCGAAGACGAGGGCGCGATCACCGTGCCGGCCAAGCTCTTCATCGACTTCGTGAATTCGCTCCCGCCAGGGAACGTGGAACTCTCGCTCAACGTCCGGACAAAGACCGTGCATCTGCGGTCCGGACCGTACGAGGCGAACATCAAGGGGATGGACGCCGAGGAGTTCCCGATCATTCCGCAGATCCCTGAAAAGCCGACCACGCGGATGTCGCAGGGGACCCTACGGCGGATGATCGCAGAGGTCGCGTTCGTTGCGGCGACGGATGACAGCCGCCCGGTGCTCACCGGGGTCCTCACCACATTCGCCGGCGACCTCGTCACGATGGCGGCCGCCGACCCATACCGGCTCTCGGTCCGACACGCGAGGTTGCTCGATCGGGTCGATCCACAGATCGAGGTGATCGTTCCCGCAAAAAGCCTCTTCGAGGTGGCGCGCATCCTCGAGGACAGCGAAGATGCCACCGTCGATATCTTGGTGACCCCGAACAAGAGCCAGGTGATATTCCATACCGACGAAGCGGATCTCGTCTCCCGGATCATCGAGGGCCAATTCCCGAATTACCGGCAGGTCATCCCCACGAGCCACTCGACACGCGTGCTGGCGCAGCGCGAAGAGCTGCTTAAGGCTACGCGTCTGGCGTCGTATTTCGCGCGCGACGCGGCGAACATGTTGCGGTTCCAAGTCGACCCCTCCAACGACCCTCCCCTTGTGATCACGGCGAACGCGGCGGAGGTCGGAGACAACACCGGACGAATCGACGCCACCGTCGAAGGCCAGGCCACCACGATCGCCTTCAACTCGCGTTTCGTCGCGGATGCGCTGTCGAGCCTGGTGGCTCCGGAGATCTCGCTCGAGCTCGGTGGCCCGCTCGCTCCGGGCGTCGTCAAGATCGTCGGCGACGACAGCTATCTTCATGTGGTGATGCCGCTCCGCATCCCGGCCTGATCAAAGGACGCCGTCTTTGCGTGTCGCCGCGATCAAGCTCGAGGATTTTCGCAGCTACGCAGACCGAACGGTCGATGTCGCCGCGGGCGTGACCGCATTCGTCGGTCCGAATGGCGCCGGGAAGACCAACATCCTCGAGGCGGTGCACCTGGTCGCGCGCGGCGAGTCTTCTCGTGCCGGCGACGACGCCGAGATGATCCGCTGGGGAGCTCCCCTGGCGCGAGTCGCCGTGGACGCGTGCCGCGCCGACGACCGGACCCGCCTCGAGGTGACGCTCTTTGCGCCGGCGGTCGACGTCCGACGGCGCCCACGGCGCTACACCGCGGATGGCGCGCCGCGACGGGCGGACGACGTTGTGGGAAGAGTGGCGGTCGTCGCGTTCTTTCCGGAGGACACCGACCTCCTGGCGTCGGCACCGTCAGCGCGTCGCCGTTATCTCGACGCGATGGTCGCCCAGGTCGACCGTTCGCATCGCGCCGACACACGCGCGTACGCAAACGTGCTCACGCAGCGCAACGCGCTCCTGCGCGCGGGACGCGACGACGAACCGGTTTCCGAGAGCGAGATCGCCTTCTGGGACACCGAACTGGTACGGCTCGCGACGGCGATCTCGCTTCGGCGCGAGGCGGCCGTACGCGAATTCCGCCCGGCGTTTCGCGCGGCCGCCACGGCGCTCGGCGCGGATCCGACCCCCGATGTGGCGTACGCCGGGCAGGTGCAGGGCTCGACCGCGGAGGAGCGGGCCGACGGTTATCGGCGCCTCGTCGCGGAGAAGCGCGACCGCGAGCGCTGGCAGGCTACGACGCTCGTCGGCCCGCACCGTGACGACCTCGCCGTCGCGTCGGGCGAGCGTCCTCTTCCGACCTTTGCGTCGCGTGGAGAGCAGCGGTCGGCCGTCCTCGCGCTCAAGCTTGCTGAGGCCGAGTGGATTCGCGAGCACATCGGCGAGGCCCCGATCTTTCTGCTCGACGATGTCCTGTCCGAGCTGGACACCGCGCATCGCGAGGCGCTCTGCCGGGCGCTCCCCGAGGGCGCGCAGACCCTCCTCACGGCGGCTGTGCTCACGAGCATCCCCGAAGCCCTGCGCCGGGGAGCGATGGTCACAGAGGTCGCCCGAGCCGGATGAGGCCGCTCGCTGCCGCGATCGCGCGAGCCCTCCGTACCCTCCGACTCGACAATGACGTCGCGAAAGCCGACGCGATCCGCGCCTGGAGCGGGGTCGCCTCCGCGGTCATCGGCCCCGACGCGACCCGGACGACCGCGCTTCGCATGGACGAAGGCACCCTCGTCGTGGCGGTCCCGACCGCCCAGTGGGCGGCCGAGATCCGCCTGCGCGAGGAAGAGCTCGTCGCCGCGCTCGCGTCGCGCGCACCGCGGAGTGGCATCGCGAAGATCCGCTCGGTCCCCGCGTCGCGGTGACGGAGCGTCTCTCTTAGTACCGCTTCCCGGTGGCACCCGTCGTTGGTCGCTCGCGGGAGTCAACTCGCGCGGCCGGCACTCGTAGGGTCCCTAAACTCGCCAGCGATGCGACAGGTCAGCCTCGCGACGAAGATCGGGACGACCGCGGACCTGCGACCCGGTGCGCCCGATGTGATCGTCGCGAGCGAACCCACCCTCGGCGCGACACTACGGACGAAGGGGCGCTTCTACTTCTTGTGCGAGGTCGCGCGGCAGCACGGTAACGCCGGCGGCGACGTGGCGAAGGAGGTCGCCGACCTCGCTCGCCAGGAGTACTACTACGACCTCTCCGCGGGGATCGAGGTCTCGCTCCGCAAGGCGCTGCGGCAAGCGAATCGCCGGGCCGCACAGCGCCTTCGCGATCAACGCGGACGTGTCGCGCTCCACTGCGCGTGCGCGGTCGTCGTGAACAATGAGCTCTACGCGGCGCGGATCGGCGCAGCGCAGGTCTTTCTCGTGCGACGCGCGCGCCTGTTCCTTCCCGGCGACGAACCGGGCGAGCTCGCCGACTTCGTACATCGCACCACGACGCGGGAAGCAGACTCACTCGGCGGCGTCGCCGATGTGCTGCCCGACGTGTGGCGCCAGAGCATCGAGCCTGGCGACACGCTCATTCTGGCTTCGGGCGCACTCGTCGAGGGCCTCGGCGCCGAAGCGTTGAAGAACGCCGCGATCACGCTCCACCCGCGCGCGGCGGCCGAGCACATCAACAACCGCGCCGTCGCGGACGGCGTCATCGGCAGCGCCGCCGCGATCTTCATCGAGGTGAGCGCCGCGACCGGCGCGGCAGGCCGGGTCGTCCCCCGGCCGGCGTCCGCGGAGGCCACAGAGGTGCTCATCGCGGAGGGCATTCGATCGCGACTCGAATCCATCTGGCGCCGGCGTCCCAAGGTCGCGGAGGCGATCGGCGCGGCGGCCGTGCCCGCCGCGAAGGCGATGGGCAAGACCGTGGCGGTCGGCTTCGAGCTGATGCCAAGGCGAGCGCCTCCGCTTCCACGCCGTCCGGATACCGCGCGCGACCGTTCGCGCCGCCAGCGCCGTGCGGCATCGCTGCTCGCGGTCCTCCTCCTGCTCGTGGCGGGAGGGATCGGCGCCCTGGCCTATCGGGACTTTCAGCAGAACCGCGTCACCGGGGATTACGCGCTCGCCATCCTGAGCATCGAGAGCGACATCTCCGCGGCGGAGCGGGCAGCGGACCGGAAGCCTCCCGACAACGAGCTGGCGCGCCAGAGGATCGATCACGCTCGCGTTGCTCTCGATGCGGCCGCTCGCTCGCCGGTGGTGGTGGAGTCTCACATCGCGGCGCTCCGCGAGCAGATCGCCGCCCTCGACGACCGCATCACCGGAGTCGTCGTCGACCTCGCGCGCGTCACGGGAACCGATGGCCTTCCGATCGCCCCGGGAGCGAAACCGACCGGGCTCGTCGGCACAGTGAATGGCCTCTACGTGGCGGACCCCGGGGCGGGGCGTCTTTGGCGGATCTTCGGCGACCCGACGCAGGTCGCCTCCGTGCTCACGAAGGGGGCCCTCGATGTCGCCGCGCCCCGCCTGGTCGCAAACCTCGGCGAGGTCGTCTACTCGCTGGACGACCAGAACCATCTCTGGCGGGCCGAGGGGACCGGTGTCGCCGACGTCACGCCCGAGGACTCCGAGGCGTGGAAGAGCGTCGACGCGCTCGCGGTCTTCGTGGCCAACCTGTACATCCTCGACGCCACGAGCGGTCAGGTCTGGAAGCACGAGTCGTTTCCGGGGACGTCATTCCTCCGCGCGGTGGGGTATCTCACCGCGCCGATACCGGCAGGAGTCGGGCGATCGATCGCCGTTGATCAGGACATCTGGATCGTCACGACGCAAGGCGACATCCTCCGCTTCCGCCGCCTGACGACATCGTTCACCGCCTCGCGCGTCGACTTCGTCCCGCGATGGACGGGGGTTCCCATCAAGCCCACTGCCGTACAGGCCATCGACATCCAGCGCGCCATCTACTTTCTCGACGCGGCGAACAAGGTCGTCGTGCAGATGACCCGCGACGGCGGCGAGATGGCGCGCTTCCCGCTTCCATCGAATCTGCCCGAGCCGAGCGCGTTCTACGTGTCCGAAGGCCTACGCACGATCTACACGATCCACGGTTCGAAGGTGGTGGCGACGGAGCTCCGCGCGTGATCCCGCTTCGCGACCAGAACCCGACGACGAAAACGCCGATCGTCAACCGCCTGCTGATCGTGGCGAACATCCTCGTGTGGATCTACGTCCTCACCCTCGTGCGGCAGCCGAGCGCGATCGTGGCCTTCTACGACCAGTACTCGTTCGACTGGACGGAGTTCGTGACCCAGATCGCGCAGGGACACATCGCGCTCGCGACTTTCGTGCCGCTCTTCTCCCACATGTTCGTGCACGGCGGGTGGCTGCACGTGATCGGGAACATGGTCTACCTGTGGATCTTCGGCGATAACGTCGAGGAGCGACTCGGGAGCGGCCAGTACCTCGTCTTTTACATCCTGTGCGGGATCGTGGCCGCGATCGGCCAGGGTCTCGTGCAGCCCGAACCGATGGTCGGCGCGTCCGGCGCGATCGCCGGGGTCCTCGGCGCGTACGTCGTCATGTTCCCCGCCGCGCGGATCTCGACGCTCGTCTTCCTCGGGATCTTCATCACGATCGTGCAGCTGCCGGCGCTGGTCGTGATCGGATTCTTCATCGTGCTTCAGGCGATCGATGCTCTCGCCGAGCTCCGCCTCACCGCGCATCAAGCGGCGGAAAATATCGCGTACTTCGCGCACATCTTTGGGTTCGTCGCGGGAATACTGCTGCTTCTGCTGTTGAGGCGGCGGCGCGAGCAGGGTCGATTCCGTTTCGGCTAGCGCACGCACGCCCGATACGGGGCTTGCGTGCCGGTTCGACCGGGTAGGCTTGTGACGATGCTCGTGCCGTGTTCGGTCGAGTCGGTGCGCGTCCACGTGCTCACGAATCAACACGTCGTGCTCCTGCAGGCCGAGGGGGTGCGCCGTCTTCTGCCGATCTGGATCGGACCGGATCAGGCGTACAGCATCGCCACGCGGATCGCCGGCATCACCAGCGAGCGTCCCCTGACGCACGATCTCATCGTCGACATGCTCACGAAGATCGGCGCCGAGATCACCCGCGTCGTCGTAAAGGACCTCGTCGCCGACGACTCCGGCGGCGGTGTTTTCCATGGCAGCGTCTTCGTGCAGATCGCCGACCGCGAGATCGAGGTGGACTGCCGTCCCTCCGACGCGATCGCGCTCGCGGTCCGCTGTTCCGCGCGCATCCTCGTGAGCGAGACCGTCCTCGATCGGTCGGCGATCACGGCCGAGTCGAACGACGACGACCAGCTCTCGGTCTTCAAGGAGTTCATCGAATCGCTGCCCGACGATCCGCAACAGAACTCCTGACGGCGTGATCGAAGACGCGATCTGGCCCCTCCGTACGGCCGTCGGCCGCGACGGGCACGTCAGGATCGGAACGCATGACCTCGCGGCGCTCGCCGATCGGTATGGCACACCTCTGTACGTCTACGACGCCGAGACGATCCGCGCGAGCCTGCGTGAGTACGTCGACGCGTTCTTCCGGTACCGGCCGGTGCGGGTCGCCTATTCGGTGAAGGCCTGCGCCCTCATCGGGGTGGGCGCGGTCATCGCGCGTGAGGGAGTCGATGCGAGCGTCGCTTCGCTCGGAGAGCTCGAGGCCGCGCGGCGCGCCGGCTTTCCCGTGTCGCGGATGGAGCTGCACGGCAACGCCAAGCCCGACGACGAGGTCGCCGCGGCCCTGGTGGCGCGCATCGGGCGCTTCGTGGTCGACGGCGCTCACGACATCGAGCGGCTCGCTCGCCTTGTGCACGGCCGCCGGCACCGCCCGCAGGCGGTGTGGCTACGCGTCGCGCCCGGCATCAAGGTGGACACGCACCCGCACCTCGTGACCGGAACGGTTGACAGCAAGTTCGGCGCGCCTGTCAGCACCGGCGAAGCGCTCGCCCAGGCGCAGCAGATCGCGCGTGCGAAAGGTCTCGCGCTGGTCGGCATCCACGCGCACATCGGTGCCCAAGTCCGCGACGCGCACCCCTATGGCGAGCTGGCGCGCGCCCTCGTCGCCTTCGCGAAGGAGGTGCACGCCGCGACCGGCGCGCCGATAACAGAGCTCGGGATGGGGGGTGGCGTCGCGGTGCGTCTGCGTTCGACCGAGGAGGCACCTCCGCTGGAGGAGTACGCGCGTGCGGTCACCGGGCCTGTGCGGAAGGATCGCGCGCTGCGCGGCGCGACGGTGTACGTCGAGCCAGGGCGCGGGCTCGTCGGGCGCGCCGCCGTCGCCCTGTATCGCGTCGTCGGGACCAAACGCGTGCCGGACGTGCGCACGTTCGTCGCGGTCGATGGAGGGATGGGGGACAACATCCGCCCGGCGCTCTACGGCGCCGAGTACAGCGCAGTGCTCGCGGCACGCGCGAGTGAACCCGCGACCGAGGAGGTCGCGGTCGCGGGGAGGTACTGCGAGTCCGGCGATGTCCTGATCCGCTCGGTGCGTTTGCCCACCGCACATTCGGGCGACCTCCTCGCGATACCGGCGGCAGGTGCGTACAGCGTGGCGATGTCATCGAACTACAACGAGACCCCGCGCCCCGCCGTGGTCCTCCTCGATGGCGCCCGGGCGCGTGTCATCCGCGAGCGCGAGACGATCGACGACATCTGGCGGCTCGAGCGCCGCTAATCGCGCGGGTGGAGCCAGAGCCGAGCGCGTAACCGAACGAGGTCGCGGATCGCGCGTGCGATGACGCGCGGCGACGCACCCTTCGGCTCGTGGGCGGTGCGAGGGAAGTGCCGCACGCCGACCTGGCGGACGCGCACGCCGGCGCGGCGCAGGGTGATGAGGAGCTCCGGTGAGAAGAATGCCCCGTTCGACCGCACGCGCTCGAGCGGCACCCGCTCGAACACCTCTCGGCGAAAGAGCTTGAACGCGCAGTCGACGTCGCGCCAACCGCCGCCGAACAACAGGCGGATGAGGCCGTTGTAGACCCACGCTACGAAGAGGCGTCGCGCTGGGTCGGCCCGCTTCTTTCGGAAGCCGACGACCGCGTCGGCGCCATCGCTCTCCGCGATGAGCAGCGCGAGGTCCTCGAGCGCGAACTGGCGATCGCCGTCGGTGAAGAAGATCCACCGCTTCGTGGCGGCGGCCAGACCGGAGCGGACGGCACCGCCGTAGCCGCGACGGGTCCCGTGATGGATCACCCGGACACGTGGATCGGACCTCGCTAGCTCGTCGGCGATCACGCCGGTGCGGTCGCTGCTGCCGTCGTCCACGACCGTGATCTCGAAGTTGTCGGCGAAGCGCGGCAGTACGGCGAGAGCCTCTTCAACGATCGGGGCGACGTTGTCCTCTTCGTTCAGTGCGGGAAAGAAGAACGAGAGGCCATCGAGCCGTGCGGGCACAGGCCCGCAAGGTTAGCGTGTTGGTGTCGCATGACCGTGTCGGACCGAGCAGCCGCGATATGGATCGGTGTGATCGTGGCCGCGATATACGTGGCGGCCGGCATCGGACTTTCCACCGACTACGACTACTACGGCCGATTGGCGGACGCGCTTCTCCACGGACGGTGGTGGTTGACCGAGGCGCCGTCGTGGCTCAACGAGCTCCTGCCATGCGGCGACGGACGTTTCTGCGTCGTGTACCCGCCTCTCCCCGCGATCCTGTCGCTGCCGCTCGTGCCGTTCTTTCCGACGGCGGTCGCGCAGGTCGTCGCGTCACGGATAGCCGGCGGTGCGTCGGCCGGCGTTCTCTACTACGGGCTGCGCGGGTACGGTGCTCCGCGCACATACGCGCTCGCGGGCGCATTGCTCTCGGCGTTCGGGACGACGCTCTTCTTTTCGAGCGTCGACGGCCGCGCGTGGTATGCGGCGCACTCGGCGTCGATGCTCTTCTTAGCCTTGGCCTTCGCCGTCGCGGCGCGCGGCGGTAACACGGTGGCAGTCGGCGCGCTGATCGGGATCTCGGCTCTAGCCCGCTTGCCGGTCGCGCTCGCGGCCCCGGCGCTTGCGCTCCTCTGCGCGCGTCGCGCGGCAACGCCGTACGGACGCTCTCTCGCGGGCGTGATCGCGGGCGGGGCGCCGTTCGCGATCGTGTACGTCGGCTACAACCTCCTGCGCTGGGGCACGCCGCTCGACGACGGGTACGCGCGTCTCACCCAGGGCGACGTGTTCTTCAACCACGGGCTCTTCTCGCCGCTCTACCTGCCACGGCAGCTGTACGCGATCTTTCTTCAGGATCCCGAGATCGTCCCGAACACGCCATTCTTTTGGCGCCCCCGCTTCATCGGCATGAGCCTCTTTCTGACGACGCCCGTGTTCCTGTGGGTCTTCGTCGCGCTGCGCGAGATCCGCCGCGACGTCGTCGTGGCCGCCACCGCAGCCGCGGCATTCCTCGCCCTCCTGCCGGACCTCTTGCACGGCACCGTGGGCTTCCAGCAGTTCGGTTACCGTTTCAGCATCGATGCGCAACCGTTCCTGGTCGCGCTGGCGCTGGCGGGCGACGGTCTCTTTCGCGGGGTGTGGCGGCGCTGGCCGACGATCGTCTTGTTCGTCGCGATCGTCCTTGCACTCGCGGTGAACATCTACGCGACGATCGCGATCACGCGCTTCGGGTACTGGCAATGAACGACGACCTCGGTCGTGGCGAGCGCCGCGCGCGGCTCGTCGTCGCGGGAGTCATCGCGCTCGGCGTGATCGTCCGCCTCCTCGCGGTGCGCGCGCAGGGCTTCCCGACGGACGTCGGCACGTTCGAGGCGTGGGCCGAGCGGCTCGCGCAGATCGGCCCAGGCCGCTTCTACGAACCGGGGTACTTCAGCGACTACCCGCCTGCCTTCCTCTACGTGCTGTGGCTTCTCGGCGGTCTCTTCGACGGCGAATTCCTGCGGCTCGCGGTCAAAGCGATCAGCATCCCCGCGGACATCGGCATCGCGCTCCTCGCAGCGCGCGTGGTGTGGCGCAGCGCCGGCCGCACGGCCGGGACCTTGGCCGCCGCGATCTGGTCGCTGCAGCCGGGGGCCATCTTCGCCGGTCCGTACTGGGGACAGATCGATGCGGTCGGGACGCTGCCGCTCTTCGGCTCGCTCGTCGCCGCGGGATCGCGGCGGTGGTGGCTCGCCGGAGCGCTCGCCGCTCTCGCCGCCCTGGTGAAGCCGCAGTTCGGCATCGGCCTCATCGTGATCGTGGCGGCCGCGGTCTTCGACTTTGTCCGCGAAGCGCGGTGGCGCCCGGTGGTCGAGACGTTGGGCGCCGCCGCCGCGACGGCGTACGTGATCTGCGTTCCGTTCTGGGGCTTCGACCCGACCCGCATCACCGCCGAGCTCGCGGGTCTCGTGCGTAGCGCATCCGAGACCTACCCGTACACCTCGCTCTACGCCTTCAACGGCTGGTCGGTCTTCTTCGACTTCTGGAAGCCGGATACCGATCTCGTCTTTTGGGGCGGAGTCCTGCTCGTCGCCGGGCTGGTCCTCTCGGTCGTTCCGCTCTGGTGGCGCCGGGATACCGCGATGCTCCTGGCCTGCGCCATCGTCGCCGGTCTCGCCTTCTATTTCCTGCCGACGCGCGCGCACGAGCGCTATCTCTTTCCGGTCTTCGCCATAGCTCTGCCGCTCGCCGTCGCGCGCTGGCGGGTGCTCGTTCCGTACATCGTCCTCGCGCTCGCCTTCGCGCTCACGCTCTACTACGCCTTGACGCGCTACCAGCAGTTCGTCGACCTGCGCGTTCCTGACCTCCTCGAGGCGACGCTCTTCAGCCGCAGCGGCCAGACTTGGGAGCGACGGCGCGTGGCGTCTTCCCGCTTTCGCTTCGCTACGCCAGGGCCGCTGGACCCTGCCCGCCGGGCTCGGTCCCGGTCGCCTGCCGACGCGTCGCGACGTGACCGTCGCGGTCCTCGTCGCGCTCGCGGTGCTCGTCACCCGCGGCTATCGCCTCGACTGGCCGCAGGACATGTACTTCGACGAGGTCTATCACGCGCGCACCGCGTTCGAGCTCCTCGCCCAGCGCGAGCCGTACGAGTGGACACACCCGCATCTCGCGAAAGAGATCATGGCGCTCGGCATCCTCGCGTTCGGCGACGACCGCGTGGTCGGGCACGAGGCCGTGCCTTCGGACACGGTCATGGCGGCGGTCGGGAACGACGGGCTACGGGTCTACGCGCTTGCGGATGGCACGATCGAGATCGCGGAGCGAGGGTCGAGCCCGCAGTCGGTTACCCAGCTGCTCGGGCCTCCGCGGGGGATGGCGGTCGACGGCGATCGCATCTTCGCGGTGACCGACGAGGAGATCGACGAGATCGACCTGACCCCGTCGCTTCGGGCCACCCCGCCGGGCCACGTGTCCTTCAGCAAAGTCCGAGCGCGTGAGGCCGAGCCGAGAGTGACGTCATTCGCGGTGAGCGGGGATCGGGTCCTCGTCGGGACCGCGCGATCGCTCGCGATCTACACGACGCTCGACGCGGCCCCGGTCGTGATCGCCATTCCGACCGTCGCCGTCACCGCGAAGACGGACGGGAGCGAGGTCTACGCGCTCGATCCGCAGGGGATCGTGCACGTCATCTCCGCCGACACCGGGCAGGAGACACGCGCGCTCACCGGAGGGCGCCCCGGGACGGCGATCGCGTACGCGCTCGGCCCGAACCGCCTCTTCGTTGCGCGCGCCGACGCCGCGAGCCTCGACGTGTACGAGCTCGAGACGGGGTCACACGACTCGGTCCCACTCGCGAACGCGCGCACCGGGACGTTCTCGTCGGCCGCATCCGCCCTCGCGGTCGTGCCGCGCACCGACTTCCTCTACGCCCTCGATGAAGGGCACGTCGTCGTGGTCGAAACGCACGGGACCTCGCCGTTCGCGTCGATCCCTGTGACCGGGTCAATGCTCGGCGTCGACGGCGAAGGTGACAAGCTATCTATGTGGCGACGCTCATTGTCGCCGGCTGGTACTTCGTCGTCGCCGCGTATCGGCCGCGACGCTCGGCGCTTCTCGACATCGTGATCGCGGGCGTCCTTTTCGGCCTTGCGCTCGCGTCGAAGTGGGCGGGCGCGTACACGCTGGCCGGCCTCCTCCTCGCCTCGATCGCGGTCACGGCGCGCGCCTACGAGCGCGGCCGCCCCGGGACCGGCGGGCCGCTTGACCTACTGGCGCGCCGCGGGCTGAACGCCCTCGTGCTCTTCGTCTCGTTCGCCGTGATCCCGGCCGGCATCTACCTCGCGAGCTACGTGCGCTGGTTCGGCGGTCCGACGATCCCGTACGGCTGGAACCTCGTCGAGCTGACCCAGCAGATGTACTGGTACCACTCGAGCCTGACCGCGCCGCACCCCGCGGGCTCGCCCTGGTGGAGCTGGCCTCTGGTGCTGAAGCCCGTCTACTGGTACTTCGGCGCGTCGAGCGGGGGCGACAACGCGTACATCTACGACGCCGGAAACGTCGTGCTCTTCTGGGCGGGCCTCGTTGCGTTCTGCTGGTGCGCCGTCGCTGCGATTCGCGCGCGATCGGCGCCTCTCGCGTTCGTCGTGTTCGCCGGGCTCGCGCAGTACGTCGCGTGGATCCCGATCGGGCGCGTGCTCTTCTTCTATCACTTCTTCACGGTGCTTCCGTTCTACCTGTTGGCGCTCGCGGCGGGACTGGCGTTCCTCTGGGAGACCGGTCGCGTCCGTCTGGTGATCGGTTATCTCGCGGCCGCGGCCGCGGCGTTCGCGTACTTCTACCCGTTCATCTCGGCGCAGCCCTTCCCTGGGTCCCAGGCCGGGATGTTCTTCATCCTCCCGACCTGGGCATACGAATGCACCTTCTATCCCACCTTCGTGTGCAGTCCGACGATCGGGTCGTCCTTCTCGTTCGTCGCGCTCGCTGGCCGTCTTGCGCTCGCGCTCGCGGTGGCCGCGACGGTCGCGGCGGTCATCGTCTGGAGCGGCTCGCCGCGCCTCGGGCGCCTCGTCGCTACCGTGCGGTCGGGTACGCGCCGCTAGCGAAGATGAGAGCGGCGATCGTCCCGCCTACGACGAGCGCGACGAGCAGGGCGAGGACGAGGTCCACGAAATTGCGCCGCACGTCGGCCAGACCGAACGTGCGGCGCACCGCGTAGAGCACGACGGTGATGTTGTCCTCGCCACCGCGCGATTTCGCGAGGTCGACGAGGGCGCTCGCGGCGCCGCCGAGATCCCTGCCCCGTACGGTCGAAGCGATGTCGGCGTCGGGCACGTGGCGCGTCAGTCCGTCCGAGCAGAGGAGAAGACGGTCGCCGGGACGGAGCATCTCGACGAATACATCCGGCTGCACGCCGCGGGGATCGCCGACAAACCTCGTGATCGAGCTCTGGTAGTCGCCGGCGTGGTCGGCGGTCACCATGCGGATCTCGCCGTCCCGCAGCAGATAGGCGCGGCTGTCGCCGAGGTTTCCGATGACCGCCGAAGTGCCGTCGATCGCCGCC